>ERZ808274.596-NODE-596-length-16664-cov-22.375760_pt1 | contig 16664 bp, 27 predicted proteins | sample MGYA00521277_ERZ808274 | MGnify/ENA primary metagenome ERZ808274 (study PRJEB31516, sample SAMN03275597) | gut metagenome | biome: mammalia-associated habitat; material: feces | host: Papio cynocephalus | place: Kenya | collected 2012-07-28 ... | reverse complement strand
CGAACCATGAGCTATTTGCATATTCTGTATCGTTAATTCTAAGAGATTGAGGAGAGGTTGTCACTTTACTTGGCTTGCCGCTGTATGCAGGGATGACTTTATCGCCGTTGCTGTATGGTGTTCGTACAGTATAGGATTCTACGGATGCACTAGCTAAGGAAAGATAAATTGCGGTCTGGGTAAAGAGAGTTGGAATACGCCGATAAGTATCCATATCGGAAGGAATGGTGGAAGGAAGGTTAAGGTTCAATTCCGTGTTTATGACCTTTGCATTGGTTACATCTGTAATAACGCATGGTAGAGCGTTATCAATTGTGCCTTGATAGCCATAAGATTGGCTATCAAAAACTAGAATATCTTGAGAGTATGATTTGCTAGTCATATCGATATAACAAGCACAACCTTTACCATTAAAAACCCAAGTACGATTATCATTTACAAAATTGTATCCATTTGAAAAAACAATCTTATCTAAAAAATAAAGGCTAGTATTTAAATTAGTTTGAACAATTACAGAGGAGTTACTATTATACTCAATTATTTTTTTAGTCTTTCCATAAACAGTTTTTATAATAGTTTTTGTACTTTCAATGTATTCAAGGACAATAACATATTTATTTGATATAGGGAACATTTCACATTTTGTAGTGGCATCAGATACTAAAAATTCTATAGTAGAAGACGAAGTAATATTTGCAAAATTAAATCTACCTACAGTCTTATTGTCAACACAAAAATAAAGATAATCTCCCACTTCACAAAATTTTGTTTCCCCAAATTCTTTACTGTAAGGAATTGTGACTTTATCAGAACCAACTTTAAAAAAAACATATTTAGCATCATCTTTGTAGAAAAAGGCACACATTATATTATAAAGAAAAATATTGCCTTTAGTGACATAAAAAGCTCTAAGCCTGTCATAAGTTATTTCTGATATCCCTATTTCAAGATTTTGAAAACTTATTTCATTATTATCTTCATCATAACTTAGTGCCCAAGGAGTGTTGTCGGAAACAAATGTCGGTCGTCCCTGATTATTAATCGGATTTCTGATAATATTTAAAATCTCTCTATATGTAGTTTGATTTTTAAATGTAGTTCCGTCTGTAGTGAAAGTTAGATAAGTTGTACTTTCGTCCTTTTTGCAATAAAGAAAAACTAAAATTGAAGTATTACCAACTGTAATAGTCAAGAAGCTAAAACCTGAAGTAATAGCTCTTGAATCAGAATATTCAAGTTGACTTACGGCTGTCCATTCAGTCAAATCAGATGATTTGTAAATTTGTATACTACGAAGAAAAGTAATTGCTTGATAAAAATTACCTTTAAAATAACAAGTATCAAGAATATTACTATTTTCTTGCGGCCAAAAAAGTACACCAAAACGTCTATAATACTCAAAATTATTCTCATTAAAGAAACTATTATCTGTGTTATTTAGAATTTTAACATTTGAATAATCACCTAATTTGGAGAAGGGAACTAACGAATTTGCCGTCGTGCTTTTTATTTTTGTTTTTAATTGAGACGCAAGATAATACTTGTTCGTATCATCAACACTTCCAATTGAAATTGCCTCTCCCGCTTCATTTTTATCAATTGTCGATAATACATCATTATCGAGAGTGCCATTGATTGTAAGGTATACTGTGTTTAGAGTTTTGACGTCTAATTTATCAGCCGTAACACTGCCGTCTAAGAGTATTTTATCAGCTCTAATAAGGATATTACCTTCACCATCCTTTTCAGAGATAACAATACCGTTGTACTTAACGACTTTTTCACCATTTACGGTTTCTACGGTCAAAGCTATCTTGTTAGCCGTCTGCTCTATAGAGCTTTCTATAGAGCTAATCTTATTATTATAAACAGTCTGATTGACCTTAGTAGTTATAGCCGTGAAGTTGGCGTTAATTGCTGTAGTATTCTGTGTTACCTTGTCGCCTAATTCCACTACTTGAGAATTAGTCGTCTCAATTGTAGTCATTAGTTTAGAGATATCAGTACCAGCTAAGACTGGAGTTCCCCATGATGACGAACTAATACTTCCTCCTGCCGGTACTACTTGAGTTCTCATCCATAGATACTTCCCCCCTGAGATGGAAGGCATAGTATCACTCCATGCTCCACCTTGCTGTGTTGTGTCGGAGGTAGAAGCATAGTATTGGAAAGCTGTGTATTGGCCTGTTTTTCCGTCCTTACCATTTGTACCATTAGTACCATCTTTGCCAGGGTCCCCCTTAGGTCCTTGAGGCCCTGTAGCACCGGTATCTCCCTTCTCTCCTTGCTCCCCCTGTGGACCTTGTGGTCCTGTAGCACCCGTTTCACCTTTATCGCCCTTAGCGCCGTCAGTACCAACATATGAAACAACTGGTAAAACATCAGTTCTCCCATCTGAATAACTAGTTGTAATTAAGCACCATAGATACATGCCTTTGACTGGATTAGGTGAATCTGTCCATGTACCACCACTAGGGACGGTATCTCCTTGTGAGTCGTTACGATACTTCTTAGTCTGAGAAACAATAGTAACGCTTGTACCGTCCTTGCCGTCCTTTCCATTAGTACCGTCTTTTCCCGGACTTCCTGTAGCACCTGTATCGCCTTTTGTTTTTGACCACTTGTAAGATGAGACAGTAGTAGGGTCATCAGGATTAAAGTCAGTACATACACCAATGTAGTCGCCTACAACCTCTCCATTGTTAGTAGTAAAGGTTGCTCCTCCGTCGTTAGAGTATTTGATGTGTAGATAGGATGTCTTGCCGTTTGTACCGTCAGTACCTGGTATTCCTTTGTCGCCCTTCTCTCCTTGTAAGCCTTCAAATCTTGCCCATTTATACTTACTAGGGTCGGTACTATCATCTTCAGTAAAGTCAACGTAAGTACCTATATATTCAGAGGGAGTTTCTGTCATTTGACTAGATAATGTAGGACTAGCAACTGACGAATACTTTATATGAAAATAACTAGTTTTGCCGTTAGTTCCATTAGTTCCGTCTTTACCTGGAACGCCTTGTTCCCCCTGTGGTCCTTGTAACCCTTGTAAGCCTCTTGCCCCATCTGAAACTTTGCACAATGTTATACTATCTGAACATTTACTCATATCTATATACCGACCTCGTGTTTATGTTTTTATTAGTTAACTGAACAGAAATAAGTTGCTTTAACGTCAACGTCGCTATGACTTACACTAATTGCTTTCTTGTTTGTAGCAACAATGTCATCTTTTTCAACGCCTGTTGGAGAGAATGCTTCAACTGCGTTACCGTCCTTATCTGTCTTAGTCCATGTGTAAGTAAGAGTACTACCTTTAGTGTCAATCTCTGTACCGTTCTGATAAACACGACAAATAAGAATAGTAGAGCCCGTATCATTCTTAAAGAAATTACCTGCTGTAGACTCAATAACTGCTTGATATGGGTCTGACACATCGTAAAAAGATACGCCTTCAGTTGTGAAAGTCTGATTGTATGTATCAGATGCACTGTCAGTATCTTTAATCTTACATCTAAAAACAACGAACGAATCTACCATATCAGGGGTAATAGCAAGAGTTGCTGTTGTCTTCCCTGAAAGAGCTGTCCATGTTGTACCGTTAGTAGACTTTTCCCATGTATAAGTAAGGTCTGTAGAATCCTTTGCAGTACCTCTGATTAACTCTGCTACTGCAGAAAGGCTTGAAGGTTGATTGTTTTTAAATTGGCTTCCACCTGGGGCGTATGCTCTAGCGACTACAAATGATGTGCCATTTGCAACACGTGAAAAAGTAATTGATACTTCAACGGGGAAAGAAAGCTTAAGAACTGGGTCTAAGTAAGAACCTGTGAACTTATAGTCAATCTGCCATACATCACCAACAAGTTTATCTGTAGCAACTGTAAGAGCTCCTGTATTAGCGTTCATTGTTTCGCCATTTTCTCCACTAACTACGCTAACCCAACTACCACCTGAAATACGTCTCTGCCATGCTTTGTTTGTCATGGTCTCTAAGAGCGATGTACTTGAACCAGCTTTCATAACCTTAGGTGTAAGGATAAGACTAGTCTCTCCAGCCCAACTAGGGTTTAACTTCTGATTTGCTGTATCGTAAAGCGACGTCAAAGGAAGATTGCTATCTATCCCTGTAATGAGCGATATACCATCTGTGTAATCCATTAAGGTAAAACTTGCACTTGTTTTTGCCATTCTCTATATATCTCCTTTCCCCTTATGGGATTTTTATAGACCACCTAATTCAACTTCGCACTCAAATACAGTGCGACCAATACAGTCCTCTTTGGTTATTTCAACGCTCTTGTGATATAGAGCCTTAGAGCTTGTATTCCATTTTTCGTCTTCTAGTTCATCATCTGTTTTTCTAATCCACTTGAAGCGTGAATCTTCCATTGTGTCTGTTATATCTTCGCCGTTACGTAATACTTGGATAGAAAGAGTTGTGTCTACGTTGTCGTTAACTCTAAATGCATTTCCGTTTGAAGAAATAATGCGTAAAGTAAAAGAATAACCGTCAGTTCCGTTTTCTCCATCTTCTCCACTTTTAGCCTTAGAGAGTGATATATCTTTTCTGAATGTCCCTGTATTACCTTCTAGGTCTAAATATTTTACTTCAACAACAATTAAAGCGTTATCTTCTGTCATCTCAGTTGCTAAGGAGCCACGAACTACATTATTAACGACTTCATAGTTTCCGATGCCTGTAGGTGTCGTCCAAAGAGAGAACGTTCCCTTCTCTGTAGGTGAAGTTTTAGTTGGAATAGCATGGTATCTAACTTTACCTTGCGTTACTGTAAATTCACTTCTTAATTGAGATGAGAACAAATAAGGATTGACTACGCCTTGTGCCGTAGCAGGGAATGTAAAAGAGGTTGCTGACACGTCTACTACAACGGGGTCTGTGCCTGATTTAATATACTTCTGTAAGTCGATAGCTAGATCTGCCATTCTGACCATTAGAACACGGCCGTTAGTATCGAAAGCAAAGAAGTTATTTGCTCTCTCTTTCACTGTTGGAATCTGAACAAGAGGCTCTTCGTTGGCGTTATCCCATTCTTCATACGCAAGCTTAACTGAGTTCTCACTTGTCATCTGAACTTCTGCTATCTGTAATGCCATGTTCTCTAGAGTCTTCTGGACTTTCTTGACGTCTAGATATACACCATACTGAAATTCAGGAGTCTCACATATGCCAGAGAATCTAATAGCGTAAATCTTCGTTACATCTAAGAGGTACTTTTGATTGAGCCCTTGAGGATAAAGAATGTTTATCTTATCACCTTCAAGCGTGTAGTCACTCCCATACTCTAAAGCTTTTGATACGCCCTTTTCATCTGAAACAACGATACTAACCTTATCTCTATCATCATACTCAAATGTTAGAGGATAGTAGTAATTTTCAGTCGTTAGAAAATCAAAACGCGTATAAGGAAAGTAACTCATAACACAAGAATAATACATTTGAGGATTTATAGTTGTCGGTGTTGTCGTTGTAAAAGACTATTGACAAATTAACCAATTATTGGGTATTTTTTATATTATGAAATACAAAGTTGTAGTGGGTAAGAAAAGTCAAAAGAATCTTTTAAAGATGCCAAAGAAAGAGAAAGTTGTTTTGGAAACATTACTTTTTTCTCTTGGAGAAAAAGGCCCTGTTCAACCTTCTTTTAGTCACTATAGCAAGCTTTCAGAAAATGAGTATCATTGTCATTTAAGCTATCATTGGGTAGCTTGTTGGCGATGTGAAAATGGAGAATATAGAGTGGAGGTATATTATGTTGGTAGTCGTGAATCAGCCCCATATTAATGATTTCAAGATTGAGGGGACTATCTCTCCTATTACTCTCGATAACCTTAAGAACATGTTTGGTAATTACCTTAAGGTAGAGGAAGAGGATGACGAATGGGTAGATTTTAGGGATACTGATTGGTATAAGGAAATGAGAGCTACATATCATCCTTCCTTCTACTTGAAGTATTACAGAAAGAAAAGGAAATTAACATTGAAGGCTCTTGCAGAAAAGCTTGATGTTCTTCCTCAAAACATTTCAGATATGGAGCATGAGAGAAGAGGTATCTCAAAATCTATGGCAAAGAAAATTGCTAAGGTCCTTGATTGTCCTGTAGGACTCTTAATTTAAGCAAAGAAAACCGGTCGTTTTTTGACCGGTCTTTTTGTGACGTTTTAAATCCTACCTTTAAAGGCTTCATAGAACTCATCGCAATAATGGATCATGTACTTTTTCCTTGACTCGTTCTCTTTATCTTCGTTCTTCTCTACGTTATCGTTTTTTTCTTTATCTTTATCTTTATCTTCGTTTTCGGTATTCTTTTTCTCTTCTTCTTCCTTAGTTGTTTCTAGAATTTCATCTAAAAATGATGCCATTTATTTTTCCTCCCTGTTATAAATTAAATGCCTTTTTGAACTCGTCTGAGTAATCAATCATTGTGCTATTCTTAGCTTTTGTACTTGAACCACCACCAGAGTTAAACTGCCCTCTATTCTTCTTCTGATAATCAGCTAATGCCTTAACTAAGTTCTCATCATAGATTGCCCCTGAACTCTCTAGTGCTTTTGCTATTCCTGTTTCTTGTACAAATGTTTTAAAATATCCTAGACTCTCTTTAATTGCAGCGTCTTTCTGTGCTTGCTGTGTATATGAATCAAAGAGCTTTGAGTATCTCTCATCAAAGTTATCTTTCCTATCTTTCATATACTTCTCGCCCTCGCCTTTTGCTGTATCAATAAGGGCTCTGAATACTCCCCACATGGATTTAGTCTGACCGTCGGTTAACCCACTACGAAAAGCAACATCTCTTAACGTCTTTTCCATTCCTTCTACAAGTGGATCGTCTCCCTTTTCTTTTGGAATGCTGTACTTATCAGGGCTTTCTGGCACTCCTAGTTTAGAGAGAAACTCTTTAATCTCTTCTTTAGAACTGTCCTTAGTAGGCATTTTAAGATAGCCTGTGTAATCGGGCTCTTTAGTACTATCGCCTTTGAGAGCTACCTCTGCTAGCTCTTCTAAGCTCTTATACTTACTTAATGATGCGTATTTACTTCTACTATCTTTCTTAAACTGAGAGAAATAAGCAGGGAGTTTTTCCTCTGGCTTATTCTCGTTTTCTCCACCATTGTTAGGGGTTGTAGTATCCTCGCTCGGTGAACCATCTCCTCCAATATCAGCTCCACCATCTTCATTGTAATTGTAGAGCTTATTCATATCTAAAAAACTAAACTTCATCTTCTCTTTCCTCCTTATATTCAGATGCTAGTTTTAAAATGCTATCGATGTATCGCCCTGCCATTTGAGGTACATTTATACCTCCTGTGGCTAGTAAGCGATTTGCAAATGATGAGAGTTCGGGACTAATTAAATTAGGATTAGTCTCATAGTATCCACACTCTTGCAGTATCCAATAGAGCATTGTCTTTCCGTCTTCGCCTGAGAATGTAACTCTAAATACTTCGGCCATTGTCTTCTTGTTTGGCATTACTGTTTATTATTTCCTCCTGATGTACCTGTTAATTGACTCGCTACACTGCCTTTTTCCGGTGCCTTGGAATATGCACTATAAACAGCGGCGTTAGTTTTTGCTTCGTTCTGTGCGTTCTGTGACTGCATTTGTTCCATAGCTAACTGTTGGTCCTGTTGTACTTTCGCCTGTACTTCCTCAGGAGAGTTCAAGAAGCGTTCGTCAATCATCATATCTTGAGCCATCTGTGTTGCGTATTCAGGTATCTTAAAGATATATCTGACAGAAGGATCTATCTCGGCAAATGACAAGGTTTCAGCGATAAACTGTCTAGCAGGAACGTAAATCTGTGCCTTTCTCTGTGCTAATGCTAGAGGAGATACATAGTCAATTCTTATCTCTTCGCCTTTTAAACTATCAGGTGGCATAGGAAATCTTCCGTGTTTAATTTCCATATCCCATAGCGTCTCTAGAATCGGCTCTAGGAACTCGTTGTTTAAGCGTGAAGTAAACGATGCCATTATCTGTGACTTCTCATCAGCTAAGAGAGTAGCTTCGGTTGCTGTCTTATTCTTCTCTAGAGTCTGTTGAAGCATTAAAAAGAAGTCTACATAGTAAGCTTCTTTCATGTACTGCTCTACTCTCTGTATTTCGACTAGAACTTCTTCACTGTTTCCTGGAGGTGGAGTATATGCAAAGTCCCTACTGCCACTAACTCTTGTTACTCCGTTCGGCGTTAGATTTAAAGCTAGCCCTTCTGTCGCTTTGATAGGTGGCATTAATCTTAATTGCATACCCTGTTGTTTTGCTTTCTCTTTGATATTTAAATCGATGATATTAGCTAAACACATTTCGCCAGGGCTATTACATCCCCACGGAGAGCCTGTCAAAGAACGCTCAAATCTCCAACATATAAAAGGTTTGTGAGTTGTTCTACGTGAGCTTACAGCCTTCTCTTTATCATCCTCTGACCAAATGATTTCAATCCATTCGCCCTCTCCTGGAACGTTATCGATATCATAACGCTTAGAAGAAAGCATGGCTTTTGTGAAAACATAGTCTTCACTGTAGCCTTTAGCGTCTTTAATCTTCTGAGGACAATCATCTCCAAACATATCCTCGGCTTGGTCCTTGTTAAGAGTAAACTCATACATACAAAGATTAACGTGATGAAACTTGTCCTGTGCTATAACACACCTATCAGGCGATACATTCTCAACTACGAATGAATCATTCTCCTCGTTCCAATCAAGAAGCATGATACCTGTAGAAAGGTTAAGAACAACTTCTGTAAAGGCTAGTGATTCGTCATAGAAATCTGCCTTTGCTAAATCATCAAGCATTATCTGTCTGCATTCTTGAAACCATTCTCTAGCGTCTTTATCAACATCCTTGCCTTTAACATTCTTGTCTTCAATCTCGATGTTAAGCCATGAGATAGTCCTTCCGTATGCCCATCCCTGTAGCGCGTTAGCTGCTAGATTTGTGTAGCGTCTAGCAGTAGTAGAGTAATGTATAAGCTTCTCTCTTTCGCTTGCTTCTAAGAGCTCTGGAAGAACATAACGCTTGAGCTTATCCCACGTATTTTTCTTCTCGCTATCTCTTTTGTTCTCTAAGCTACTCTTAAGATCTATTAGCTTCTTAAGTTGTTCTTTTTTTATTGAGTCTTTCATAAAAACTCCCTTGTTTTTTTCTAAATTGTCTTCTCTGCGTCGTAATCAGCTGTTTCGTTAGAGCCTTTAAGATATCTAGATTGAGATAATGTCTTATAGCCACGCTTTGTGTCATATACAAAGTCTTTTAATGCTCCGTCTTCTTGAAAGAAGAACCACGTTGCCATAGCGTAAGCACAAACGATATCATCATGCACTGTTGGTGAATCATTCCCGTATGTGACCTTCTTCGTGCGTGTGAGCATTTCTACAAAGTGAGAGAACTGTTTTTTGATATCATCCTCGAACGCTATTCCTTCTGCTGTTCTTACTCGTCTTTGTTCTAACCCTAGTTTTAGAGTGTCAATTAACTCTGCTTTTGGAACATTAATAGTTCGTCTTGGATTGAAGTCTGCAAAGGCTCTACTAGAAGTTCTAATCTTACTACTCTCTCCACCTGTAAAAATTATTCTCTTCGGTTGTAGTCCTGCTTCTTCAAAAACATCACAAACTGCTTCTCCTACTCCTGTGGAATCAACAAGTAAATCGTTGTTGTGGTGTAGCTCTGAATTGCTATCTAGTCGACACATAACGCGTCCTAGTTCTGTATATGGCATTTGCTCCCACTGCTTAAGGTCTCTTGCTATGATATAAGAGATGCACCTACCGTCAGAGAGAAACTCGTTGCACTTCTGAAAAATTGCAACCGTTGTTCTGTCATATGCCTTAGCAATATCAGTGCTTATAATCCACTCGTTCATTCTTGCTTGTTGTTCCTTAGTAGATAACTTCAAAGAGAAGAGTATTGTCAGCAATAGTATCAGGGCTTGAAGATGATGCACTGTCCATAACTTGGAAATTGTAAGAGATATACTTACAAAGCTTAGATACAGTACCATTCTGTGGGTCAGTAATTATGACTGTTACTAAGTCTCCAGAAAGGATTGTCTTATTAATTAATCCACCTTTTACTGATACTGCTACGTGCTCGTCGTTTACAACATATCTATTAACTTCACGTGAGATATCTGGTGTCCCCGATGCACTCTGTCCTTTGTATACTTTTACTTCAATTGCCATATTTCTTTCTCCTTTGTATTGTTTTGTATTTGTTTAATTTAAAGTGCCTCCACGGCCTTTATTGAGTAGTTCTGCTGTGATGTATGAACCTATTAATCTATTGCCACTAACAGCAGGATCATCATAGAGAGTGAGGTATTTGTTAGCTTGGCAGTCTATTTGAGAAGAATAGAACTCCCCTGTATTAGGCTTTGAACTAGGGTTGGCAGTCTCGGCAGTCCATACTCTATACCACCCAGGACCCAAAGAGTTGATATTCAACTTTTCATCGAATCCCCCAGTCCAAAAGCCCTCATAGTTTTTGTTTATAATCCATTGAAGCACATTATTTGCAGCGTCAACCTTTGCAAATCTATAAGCAATACCTCCAAGGTTACTACCGTGTATTCGAACCTTAGCTAAGGGTTCTCCCGCCTTTCTATGCGAATACCATCTATAATCTAAATTCCAACCCCAAAAATCTGTCTTGTTGTAGCTATTCCAGATATGAGCCTTGTTGATATCATTAATGCCTTTTGCAGTTATATAATCACCTACGTTGAATGCCATTACTGTGCCACTGCTCCATAGACTTTATTAGTAGTTCCAGATGAATTAACGTTGCCATTGAGATTTGTTGCGACAACGGTAGTTGCGTTTAGAGTTCCAACGTTAATAGAGCCACCTGTTGCTTCAAGCTCTACAACATAAATCTTCTTGACTCTAAGCTCTTTGAATTTCTTTTCGCTTGTACCTAGTGATACTGTCTCGCTTGTTTTTGGAACAATATTAAATTCTAAAGCTTCATGTAGCGCCTTAAGAAAGGCTTCAACGTCTCGTCCGTCAGCTAGATAGACAGCCTCTCCTGTGGTTTTTGGAAAAACGATAAACCCTGTACTGTTCTTAAGTTCAACTATATCTTTGTTTTGTATTTCTGCCATAGCTTGATAGTATCACTATTTAAAAACATAAGTTGGTAGTGCTGTCGTTGTAGTTTGAAGGCTCAAAAATATTGACTTATGAATGGGATAAGGTAATAATACGAATAGAAGTAGCACTGTCTATAAAGCTTAAAGCGTGTTAACTTCAAGAATTTATGTTTGAAGCCGCCAAAAGTAAAGAGGTAAAATAACAATTGGCGACTAGTTTTTTTATTTTTTATTGTTCTTTGCTACTAGAATAGCTGTAAGAACAAGTCCAATCAGACTAATTATTAAATTCAACATTTCATAATCTGTCATGTTGGTGCCTCCTCTTCTTTTAAGATTTGGAGGTTTTTTTATCCCTCCATGTCTAGGTGACATGAAGTTAACTAACCGCCCCTACCCTTTTACAGACAGTGCTAGGGGTATTATACAGCAAAAGAAATAGGATGGCTATCTGATTTGCCACCTGTATTTAGAGCCCTTCTCTCAATTGTTAATAGGTTTTCTTTTGTATTCACGAACATATCTTGAATCTCATCGTAGCTAAAGACTTGTCCTTGTTTTTCTATAAAGAGGGTCTCGTACTCTTGTCTATATTGCATGATGCCCATCTCTGTTAACTGTTCGCTCTGGAATGATAAATCTTTGTGACGCGGTGAAAAGTAATTCTTGATACCTCTATTCTCTCCTAGACTCTCAAACTCATCTGATGACATATACTCTTCTAAGTGTGCTTCTGTTCCTGTTCCAACGACGGTATAAGGGCTTCTGATATTCCATCTACTCCATACTCCTGACGTGTCGTTCATCGCTTCATAGAAGAAGCCTTCTTTTCCAAATGGTGTTGATATTAGATACAGCTCTCCATTGGGGTTATCAGTGAGCATAGGACGTGCACCGGATGTATAAGCGTCCTCTTCAATTCTTGATGCTTCGTCTAAGATTATGACACGAGGACAAGAGTAACCTCTGAACGTATCAGACTTAGCTGTTCTAACAATGATTCTACTACCGTTAGAGAGTTCAACTTCTTCTGTGGAGCATTTCTTTAATTCGGGGTAGTCAGGGTCTCTTGATATGAAAGCGATAACCTTATTCATAGTTTCGTTTGCTTGGTTTTCTGTGGGGGCACCAATGATTGATATAGATCCTGGGTAGAATCGTGCTGTATGTGCGGGGACAGCAGATACAACTGTACTCTTTCCACTCTGTCTAGCACCGTTTATGACTTTTCTCTTTGCAGGGTTTCTAAGAACGTCTATTTGCCAATCGAAACAAGAGAAGCCTAAACTCTTTAAGTAGTATGATCTGTCTAGAGCTTGTAATAGAGCTTTAGCCATTAACTTATTTTCTTCCGATAGATTTTGTTTTTTCTTAGCTATCATCGTCTCCTTCTTCATCTCCTACTACTTTATTGAGATTATCAATCAAGAGCGACTTACTCTCTATATCTAGTGCGTTAGCTTTATCAAAGAGAGATGCAAAGAGCTTCTTGTCTATTGTAGCTTCGTGTCTTACTTCCATCTCTGTAACAACGGGAGCGTATTCAGGATGATGTGAGAGTTTGAGCTTTGCTATCTGTGGGACTATCAACCCTCTATTTGCTTTTTGCTCGTATAGTGCAAAGGCTATCTTATTGAGTCGATTACAAGTATCTCTAAAACGTGGACGATTAGCATAAGTATAGAAGTCTATACCTAACTTAAACTCAAGCCATGCTATTGTTGGAACAGGACCATCATCAAAAGAGCATTCGTTAAGTACCTTCATTGCGTCTTTCTCTAAGAGTTCTGGAGTTTCGTATTTAAGATGTCTTCCCATCTTTGCCATATATAATATCTCCTTTACTCCTTATCTAGAAAATCCATAAACGTTAATTGTCCTTGGTCTGTATCTTTATCTTCCACGATTTCGTACATGTAGTATCTAGATTTTTCTCTCTTATTTGGATTCATCTTAGCTTCTTCTATGTGGTAAGGGCTCTTTGGATGAATATCAAATGTGATTGAGTCTGTTGAATAGGGAAAAGCTTGACCTGTATAGATCAAGCCTTTTATTAGCTCTGTGTGACAATGATAATTCGTTGCACATTCTTGTAATCCGTAAATATGCATAGGTTTGCCATTCCTGTATTCGATAATCTGGATATCTTGTCCCTTTGCCATAACATATTCTCCCTTTCTTAGTGTTTTTTTTTCTGACTAATTTTCTATTGCTGTAGTACTCTTCTTCGCTTTATAAGATGGAAGCGTTACATTCTTTGTTACTGCTTGTAGATAGTAAGCACTACTTGTAACAACTCCGCCTTGTAGCATGTATCCCTCGTTTAAAGCTTCTTCTACTGCCTTCTCAAAATCCTCAAGATCAATTGCTCTTATAACTTTGTAAATTGTTCTTGGCATATTATTTTTTTAACTCTCCTATTTGCTGTATGATGGGTAATCCGTATGTTAGTAGCACATATATAAAAAGTGCTGCCATTGCCATTTCTATTAGTGCAAGAATGATTTGTAAGATTAACTTAAGTAACTTCTTCATATCTGCTCTATGTGATAGCCTCCGATTCTTATTACCTGTATATGCTTGCGTCTCTGTCGACTAAGCTGTTCTGCAATGGACTTTTTCTTGACTCCTGTAAACCGTGACACTTCGTCACAGCTTCTTGTAAAGAGTAAAGGAAGTTCGTATTCATCAGGAGTTGATACACATATGAGCTTGCCCATTTGTCCGTGTTTGACGCCTTTCATGTTAAGCATTCTCTCCCTCCTTACCGACTGCTTCATATAATAGTTCAAGCCCTTCTTCTTGCATTTTCTTAAAGGCTTCTCCAAGTCCACAAGATTCAATAATTAAGTCGATATTCACTTTTACAGACAGCATGTTAGACAAGAAATCTTTTGAAAGCTCGGACGTTACTTCTTTTTTTGCTTTAAGAGCCGTGAGTGCTAAATCTGTAGAACTATCAATTAAACTATCGATTAAATATCCAGCACCTAATTCATCACCAATCTTTTTTAATTTTTCATTCATTCTTCCACCTTCTTCCCTACCGGCGTTCCATCTAAAAAAGTGTAGTTTTTGAAAAGATTTTCAGCCGTATAACAATAGGTGTCCCACTCGCCATTTCCATTAGAAGAAAAATCTCGGAGAGCAAACTCGTGGTGATATCCCTTATGGCTAATCCACTTGTCCCTCAAGAAGCCCCTGTCTTCCTTTTTTGATAAATCGAAAGGGACATACTTAACTTCGGGTTCTTTCTTGGCGATAAGGCACAAAAACCATTTTCCGGATATTTTAAAAGGATAATCTGCTGGAGTTCTAATTGCTTCTATTTTTTGAGCTCTTTGAGTATTAGTACTAGAATTTACTCTTTCTAAAAGTGTAAGTGGAAAATTTCCATAGAAAAACTCTTGATTACTATGTCCTCTTAACCTCTCGTCATTCGGTGCAATAATTATATCTTTGTAAGTATATTCAGCCATTTGATTGCTCCTTCTTGCTTTCAGCTAGTTTCTTTTTTTTCTTGATGATGACGAAAGGATAGCCGTAATTGACCCCTTCAAATGGGCAAGCTATCTCTTTGTTGATTGCCGTTAGGATGTCTGGGATACCTTTTTCGTTTGCCTGCCTCAAAATATCAAGGGCACTTGAATCTAAATAGACTTTCTTTCCAATAGCTCCCTCTAATCTCTTATCTTCAGGGTTAATGATAATGTCATCATATGTGTACTTCATTCTCAATTCTCCTCAATCTTTTCTTCTAAATCTCTGCATCTGCCTTTTAATGCCATGATTTCTTTTTCATTTAGCTCGTTGTAGCTTTCACAAACCTTCACTCTGTCTTCTAGCTCTTCAATTAGCTTTCCCATTACGAAAAAGCCAAGACACATAACAATGTCAGTTAGAGTTAAGACTGCAATAAATATATTACTCATCTATTTCTCCCTCCTCTCTATCTCGATTGACTTCATTCTTTCTCTGATTGAATCCAATTCTCGGCTTGTTCTTTCTCCGACTGAGAATGTTATGTTTTCAAGTTGCTTTAGCATTAAGACCAATAAGACATTGCTTACTGCTAGTGCTACGATTAGTGCTGATATGATTAATAGTGTTATATCCATCTTCTTATTCCTCCTGTTCTATTTCCTCTGCTAAGCACTGAGATATGAATCCACTAAGACAGTCATCATATCTTTTGCTATAGAATGGGCATGCTTCACAAGTTGCGAATTTCTTAGTGCCAGTCATGACAGCATTAAGACAGAAAGCTGATGCGACAGACTTAACTTTTGCTGCGGCTTTGAGTAGATCCTGATAAGTCCTGACGTTCTTGAAATCTTCTGTATTTACTATAGGCATTTCTTTAATCCTCCATTTTCTTTTATTTTTAGAAGTTCATATAGAAGGCACATCTTGTAACACAAATGAGCACGATAAATGCAACATCAATGATTGATAGCCACTTGAAGATACGATAAAGAGTGAGATAGATATCTTCCTCAGTCTTGTCGTAATATGAGTCGAAAACCACTGCTAAAATAATCCAAAGTATAACCATTTTTATATTTCTCCTTTCTTTTCTATTTCTAATCTTTGCTATAAGCGTGATTAAACGCGCTCTAACGCATTCTTTTTCGCTTTTAGTATAATTTCACTGCCTTTCCTGCTGATGCCGTTTCTAGAGAGTTTTTCGTGCTCTTTGCCTTTAGTCTCTTTAAACGACTACGAATACTTATGATGTCTTTTCTCATTAGCTCTGAGGTTGTTCTAAGCTCTTCGTAATAGCTAAGTGAGTCTGTGAGTTTTAAGAGCTTCTCAGTCATGACTAAATACGGGTCGTAATTAACTTTCATTTGCTTTCCTCTTTCCTCCTTGTAGCCAAAACTCTCTTTCTCTGAGTGCCTTATCTAGCTCTCTCTTCTTCCTGAACCGTTCTCTTTGACTAAACTGCAAAGATTGTGATTCGTACTTGAGTCTCATAATCTTCCAATTCAGGTCTAAGACTAAGCCCTTTACTGTAGTTGATAATCTATCCATCTCGTTCATAAGAGTTTCTCTCCTTCTTTATTGAGCCTTCTAAGCTTCAAAGTTGCTCCTCCACGCTTAGCTATCTCTGCTTTCGAAAAGTAGCTCGATACCACTTTATACGCTTCCTTCTTTGCTTCTTCTCTACTGTCTTTGTAGAGCACTAACTTAAATTTCTTGCCGTCTTTAAATGACACTATTCCAAAATACATAAGCTAAAATCCTTGATTGTTTGTGATGTAGTAAAAATCGGGTACCCGAATCGCCTCCCTAATCGCCTTCCCGAATCGCACCATAACCATAACCATAACCATAACCATAACCGCTTTCTTCGCAAGAAAGCATTCTCACAAACAAGAAAGGAAGAATAAGAAAGATATTTCTTCACGTAATAAAGAGAAATAGAGATTATGTTATTAGTCTTCATTTGTGTTTTCTCCTCCTTTGTTCCATCTTATTTCGTTACCTCTTTTTCCAGCTTCTGACATTTTTTCAGTAGAGAGTTTCCAATTTCTTAAATCATTCTGTCGTC
>ERZ808274.595-NODE-595-length-16682-cov-8.790100_pt1 | contig 16682 bp, 16 predicted proteins | sample MGYA00521277_ERZ808274 | MGnify/ENA primary metagenome ERZ808274 (study PRJEB31516, sample SAMN03275597) | gut metagenome | biome: mammalia-associated habitat; material: feces | host: Papio cynocephalus | place: Kenya | collected 2012-07-28 ... | reverse complement strand
GGACTGAAAGAAGGCCGTGAAGAAAAAAGTCGCAAGTTTGTAAGTGCAATGCTTGAAAATGGCATGTCTTATGATCTGGTTTCTAAAATCTCTGGCCTGACTAAAGAACAGATTATGGCAATTGGAAAGTAGACTTTTATATCAGGAGGCATTGCATGAGCATTGCCTTCATTCTTGTCTTTTTGACGCTATGGAACGAGGATTTCTCTCAATGCTTGTTGTAGCTATTGAAACTCCAAATTGAAAATTCCACTCATTATCCAATTTGGTTTTTGTTCAACCCTTTTTCTTGTAGCCACAATCGCAATAGGGTCCACCTGAGGCAATAGTGTATTGTCGCACGAAATTGGATACACCACCAGCTTCACTCATAGCATAATCAAGATGGCATAGCGCTGGTGTCAAATCATATAGCCCAAGCTCCTTCATCAAAGTGCAAATGCCACATTTGGTAAAGCGTCCCTCATAGCCACTACCATCTGGATATTCGTAAAACTCCATGTTCCAAGAATATGGGTTTCGGTCAGCCGCCTTCATCATAGCTGTTGATCTCATATCGGCCATGTCCTTTTCGCTGAATTTCTTTTTTCCGCTTTTTTTGCAAAACCATTTCATCGGTCTCGTCATCATAGCCTTTTCATAATAATCTGCCAGTCTATTCTCATCTGGGTGCTCTGGCATTGAAAGGATAAATGCTCCAACCATTGCACAGTTTACAAGATTCATCTTGAAACGGTCTTTCTTCTCGAACTCAGGCAAGCTCCGAATAATCTTGTTGTATCTGGGCTTCGCTTTTTTTGTAATGTTCCTTGCATCATCAGCATCATAACCAAAAACACCTGTCAATTGTTTACGAAATGAATGCGAAAACAACATCCACATACCCATTGGCATTCCTATGTATTTCATTCTATCGTTTCCTTCAATTCTCCATTCTTGGTCATCTTGCGCAACAAAACGAGCCCAAGCGCCAAGACAAGCAAGTGCCCCGCAGATTCTGTGCCATGATCGATTTGATTCAAAGGCCATGGCAAAAGCGTGAGCAAATTACCAATGATCCCTGGAAAAACAATTGGATTGCAAAATGATGCGAACAGGCGCTGTGTATTTGTCGTGAGCGGAATCATCTTTTTCCAAATGAAAACAATCACAACAACAAAAAGCAGTAGATCGCAAAGCAGATATGATGCAATTAGTGGCACACTATTGCAATAGAAAATCTTATTGGCAATCGCGGCCGCAACTTGCATATCACCATATTTTTCAAATACGAACTTGAAAACCAATGCAATCTCTACAAACAAAGCATGAACATAGGACCAGCATACTGTGCCAGTGATATATGCAACACGAAAGGCTTTGATCCATTTGATCTGATGTGGTTCATTGCAATGCAACTTCAAAAGCTTCCACATCTGATGAAAGCCGATATAATAAAACGCTGTTCCGAGAACGCCAAGTATTATGCTTATAATCATGCGCCATGTTGCCATATCAAGATAAGCAACTTTGACCATCAATCCGATGGATTCAGTGCTTTGATTCTTTCCTGTCGCAGCAAATAAAAAGTCACCGATTACATACAAAGAACAACCAATCATACCCACAATAAGGGCAAATTTTTCCTTATTCTTTTTCATTTTTACCTCAAAATCCAATCTTAACAATTTGCATTTTCAACAGACTATCGCCAACTTTTGCAAGAAAACGGAAAAAGCTACTAACAGATGGATCTTTCAAGTCATTGTATCCCATCATGTAGCCACGACTTGTAACATGCAAACGGCTGTCCCATAAAGAAAGCTCTCGCTTAGCATCTGAGACAGCAAAATATGCACTCACATCCTTGATCTTCGCACTTTTAAGCCATGTCTTTGCAATCATCTTCACAGCCAAACGATTTGCTGCATCAAATACCAAGACGCAACCAGGAAAAACATCTGTCATAGCCCGAACTAGATCCCTAACTTGCTCAGATAAAAAGTAGTAGAATACTCCTGAAGCAAAGAATATAGCACCATCAGAGGCATCAATCTCATCGAACCAGGATCTTTCGTTTAGGTTGCATGGAATATTCTTTTCTCTATCTCCGACAGGTAGCAATTCATTACGAACAGCAATAACATCTGGAAAATCCAGATTATAGATTTTGCATATGCTATTGTCACAAGCTCTGCCTGTAGCATCCAATCCACAGCCCAAATTTACAACTGCCGCTTTTGGGTGACTATTCAAATAATCCCGTATTTCAAATGCAATGTCATTCTGTCTCATAGCAACCTCCAATGAGCCAAAGCGTTGCATAAGAGCATGAGAATTTTTCGTAGCATCTGAAAAGTCATAATCAATTTTATCGATTAGCTGATTTGCTGTTTCGTCACGATAGAGACTAGGATATAGCTCGGAACAAACCTTTCTGGCATATAATGGAATAATCAACGTCTCCTGTACACTGTTTTTCTCAATCTTATATTTCGTATGCATCTATAACTTCCATCAACATTATATCCTAACGCTCTTTTCCAAATGCATTTACAGATACAGATGTTCTTTCAAATAATATGCCATTGCTAATCTCGATATATCAAAATCACCTTTGTTTCACACTGAAAAAAACAGATCAAAAATGAAAACTATCAAGAATATTATTCATACTCCTGATTATATGCTTTTGCATCAAATCCCTTGCATCCTCGGGCTTTCTCTCTTCAATCATCTTCAACAGATGAACATGCTCATCGAGTGATTTAAGTTGATGATCTACCAAATTGTTTGCCTTTCCTGAACTTGGGCCGTTCCATAGTGATTGCAATATTGAATATATTGCTGCATTGTCGGCAGCTTTCCAGATTGCAAGATGTGTCTTCAAGTTCAAATCGCAATAATCATCGAATGAAATTGAATCTATATTGTTCATCATAAACTCGTTTTTCTTTATCAATGGCAATGTTTCCATACCCTTCTTTGCAGCATTGTAAGCAGCATTGCCCTCAAGAAGTATTCTGATCTCATAATGGTCTCTTATGAATTTCTCATCTATTTTTGCAACTGTCGCAACACGATTAAGGCGCAAATCCACAAGCCCTTCTTGAGAAAGTTGTTGAAGCGCTTCCCTAACAGGCGTTCTGCTAACACCTAGTTTATCAGCAATGGCTATGAGATTAAGTTCGTCACCGCTTTTGTATTCGCCTGCCAATATAGCTTTTCGAAGCTTTGACGCAATTTGTACACGAACAGGCATCAAGTCAATTGAATCCATGAAGGAACTCCCTTTCTTTTAAACACTCTACCATTTTTCACCCTCTTTCACCACAGAAACTAAAAGACGAAAATTTTATTGACATAGGATTATTTGAATATAAAATATATGGTATACCATATTTGATATATCATAAGGAGCAAAAAGATGCATGCTATCGAAAAGATCCTTGCAAAAAACAGCGGCAAGGACATGGTTCACACAGGAGAGATTGTCACAGCAAAAATAGATTTTGCAGAAATAAACGATCTATATCTCCAGACCATCTACTCTTTTTATGAAATGGGCGGTGAAAAAGTATGGGACAAAGAGAAAGTTGCTTTTGTTTTTGACCACTATGCACCAGCACCAACAATAAAAAGCGCATCCAACCAACAGGAGATGAGAGAGTTTGCGAAGAAAAACGACTTGAAATTCCATTTCGACACAAATTGCGGCGTATGCCACCAAGTCATGCCGGAAGCTGGAGTGATCTACCCTGGCATGATTGTAGTTGCAACAGACAGCCACACAACGACACATGGGGCCTTTGGAGCAATGGGTACAGGATGTGGAGCCACGGACATGGCAACGATTTTGATGACAGGTGAATTATGGTTCAGGGTCCCTGAAATCATCGAGGTAAGACTCGAGGGGCAAACTCAGTCAGGAGTATATCCAAAAGATGTGATTTTGTCGGTTCTAGGAAAGATAAAAGCCGATGGGGCCGTTTACAAGGCTATCGATTTCACTGGTAGCTATGTCGACAGCTTGAATGTTGCAGGTCGAATGGTAATTTGCAACATGGCTGTTGAAATGGGCGCAAAGACAGCTTATATGCAACCAAATGAGGATGTCCTTTCATATGTAAACAAGAGAGCAATCAAGGATTATGAAGTTGTATATACGGATCCTGGGTTCAAATACGAAGAGAGCTATACATTCGACGTTTCAACTCTTACGCCTCAGCTTGCTTGCCCTAGTTCTGTTGATAATGTCTTTCCTCTTGAAGATGTCATCAAGGAGAAAGAAATCGAGCTAAACCAAGGCTACATTGGCTCATGCACAGGAGGAAGAGTCGAGGATATCGCAATAGCTGCAAAGATCCTAAAAGGAAAACATATTCCAAGATGGACTCGTCTTATTGTAGTGCCCGCATCTGCAGAAGTCATGCAAGAATGCATCAAGCATGGATATATACAAGAGCTTATGGACGCTGGAGCGACAATCACAACGCCAGGATGTGGAGCATGTCTTGGAGCTCATGAAGGAATAATAAGTGAAGGAGAGGTTTGCATAAGCTCGACAAACAGGAACTTCCCAGGCAGGATGGGTTCGACTGAAGCATCCATATACCTTGCCTCCCCTGCAACAGTTGCAGCAAGCATCCTCAATGGGAAAATCACCGACCCGCGAAAATACATAGAGAGATAGAAAATGGAATACATAATAACAGGACAAATCGAAAAAGTTGGGAACAACATAGATACAGACCAGATATTCCCAGGACGATTTCTGGCACTTACCGATCCAAAGGAGATTGGCAGTCATTGCCTTTGTGGTGTCAGAGAGGACTTCGCTAAGACATTTCCTAAAAATGGAATACTCGTTGCAGGAAGGAATTTCGGGTGTGGCTCTTCACGAGAGCATGCTCCAATTGCCTTGATAAACATGGGAGCCAAAGCGATAATCGCAGACTCATTTGCACGTATATTCTTTCGCAACTCAATAAACCTTGGGCTACCGCTGATTATATGCAAAGGAATAAGCCAAGAAGTAGAGAATGGTCAGACTTTGACGATTGATATCAAGAAAGGCATTGTCACTGTCAAGGAAACCGGAAAGGAATATCCATGTGACAAGCTTGGCGATCAAGCAATGATGATTTTGCAAGCAGGTGGCATAAAGCCATTGATGAGAAAGAGATTTTCTAAAAAACAAGACCAATAAAAAGGAGAATAATCATGCCTATCGAATTAGTGTTTGTAATTGGAATGGCGTTATTGCTGTTTCTTTGTCTAAAGGTAAAAGCGAATGCATTTATCTCTCTTCTTGCAACAGCCCTTGCAATGGGACTTCTTTCAGGAATGAGCGGAGCTGATACTGTATCAGCAATCACAGCAGGTTTTTCGAGCACAGTAAAGAGCATCGGAATTATCATTATCTTCGGTATAATGCTTGGAAACTATCTAGATGCAGCAAAAGGAACCAATAGGATGGCTCTAGATACTGTCAAGCTTGTAGGGCAAAAGCGAGCAGGGCTTGCAATGGCTATCACAGGATACATCGTCTCCATTCCTGTATTTTCTGATGCAGCGATGGTAATTCTGTCACCACTTGTAAAAGCAATACATAAAAAGACTGGAATTCCTCTAGCAATCCTTGGCGTATCACTATCAGCAGGGCTTCTTGCTACACATGTATATGTGCCACCAACGCCAGGTCCTCTTGCAGCGGCAGGTTTGCTTGGAATCGATATCGGACAAGCTATCTTGTATGGCGCCTTTGCAGCTGTTTTCATGACTTTGGCAGGATGGATCTTCGCAGAGCTTTACTTCAAGCATAAGCCGGAATCATACTATTCATACCAAGAAGGCATAAAGGATGTTACAGATGAAACAATAGACGATACTAAGAATCTTCCATCTACACTTGCATCACTTCTCCCTCTTTTGGTCCCAATTGTTCTCATCCTTTCAAAGACATTCTGTGACATGCTTCTTCCAGATGAAAGCATCGTTAGGAAAATAACATCATTTATTGGCGACTCGAATATCGCATTAGCAATCGGTGCACTTCTTGCAATATGCACAATGGGGAAAAGACTTGGGTCAAAAGCTGTTATGAAGATAATGGATTCTTCGCTGAAAGACGCTGGCCCTATTGTTTTCATCACTGCAGCCGGTGGAGCACTTGGACAGATCTTGAAAGTTTCTGGAGCTGGAGATCATCTTGCAAATCTCATTGTGAATACAGGACTCCCTTTCATACTTATTCCTTTTGTAATCTCTGGGCTTTTAAAAGTCGTACAGGGATCTGGCACAGTCGCTGTTACAACCGCAGCTACACTTTGCGCACCAATTGCATCGACCCTTGGATTGAATCCTATTTTGATTTTCCTTGCATCTGGAGCTGGCGCAAGACTTTGTTGCCATGTAAACGACAGCTTCTTCTGGGTCTATACAAATTGCATGGGATTCGATATGAAAACAGGCTTGAGGACTTTGTCTATTTCGAATGTCTTCATGTCACTCGGTGGACTATTTGCAACATTCATCTGTAGCCTTTGGTTATAAACAAGTTGACAAATAATGCTTCAGCTACTTGCTTTTTGATAGGCAAGTAGCTTTTTTATCACTGCTTTTTCGTGAAAACAAGCATCAAATCGTTTATCTCGAGCTCTATGCGATCCTTTTCAAACTCTACTCTCTTAACAATCGATGAAAGTGTATAGCCACTACCATTGTTTTCAAGTTCGATTTTTTTACCATCCGAGTCAACAAAAGATATCTTTGAGCCATCTTCTTCAATCTCGAAGTTAGCATCCCAAGACAGCTTTGAATAATCGCTATTCTTCTCTATCGTCCAACCATATGGTATATCGACAAGAGTCTTCTCATTGCCAGCACTTGGATCTACGCTTGCCGGTATTCCAGTAAACAGAGCCTCGCAAGAGATCAAGAGAATCATGAAAAACAATGGGATAATGAATTTGTTCATATCTATTCCTCCTTTTTATTCAGAGAGCATATGAACAAAAACTAGTCGGCATAAGGTGTCTTATAGCAAGGCAATTGGATCCAAATCTATTTCAAGGTATACGCCATTTTCCTTTTTAGAGTTCATGATAAGCTTATGCCCAAAGTCCAAGAGGGTCGATATTTTTGCGCATCTGACAAGAACATGGTAACGATAGTTTTGCGCTTGTTTCTCAATAAGGCATGGAGAAGAGGAAAAGACTTCCACACCTTCATACTCCACTGAAAGATTATTGGCGATCTCTTCTAATTGATCAGAGCATTTCTTTACCTTTTCCTCATTCTTCCCTCGAAAAGTGAGATTCAAAAGACGCGAAAAAGGAGGAAAACCTGTCATTTTCCTTTCCTTCAACTCCAATGAATAAAACCTTTCAAGATCATTTTTCGAGGCACACTCTATAGCAGGGTTCAAAGGTTGTGTTGTTTGTATTATGACCTTTCCATCATCTCTGTATCTTCCAACTCGTCCAGATACTTGGTGGATCAAATCGAATGTACGCTCTGCTGCTCTGAAATCTGGAATAGATAGTGATGCGTCTGCGTTTAAAACCCCAACGAGAGAAACAAGAGGGAAATTAAGTCCCTTAGCAATCATCTGTGTCCCAAGCAAGATATCAACCTTGCCATCTTTGAAGTCATCAATGATTGCTTTCGATTTATTCTTGTCAGCTCCAGCTATATCGGCATCAAGACGTGCAATCCTAGCCTCTGGGAATAATGCTCGTGCTTCTTCCTCGGCATACTCTGTTCCAAAACCTGTAGCTCTAAGATCAACCGAACCGCATTCTGGGCACACTCTTACTGGATCTTGGGAATATCCGCATGTATGGCATATAAGCCTATTTTCTCTTTTGTGGTATGTAAGGGAAACCGAGCAATTGGGACATGTGATCACATGTCCACAACTTTGGCATACATAATTGTAGCTGAAGCCTCTTCTATTAAGGAAAAGAATAACTCCTTTTTTTTCCTTCAATGCGCTTCTGATTTCCCTCTCAAGTTGCTCGCTTATGTTGCGCCTCTCTCTTAATATGTTCACAACGCTAACTTTAGGAAAACGTCCTTCCCCTATTCTATTTGGCATTACAATCGATCTCATCTTTTGAGATAGAATAAGCCTCCATGCCTCCAACGATGGAGTTGCTGAACCCATTATAAGCTGTGCATTGTTCTTCTTTGCTCTATATTGTGCAATCTGTCGAGCATGATAGCGTGGAGAGTTCCCAGATTTATAGCTTGTATCATGCTCCTCATCTATGACTATAAGCGCAAGATCCTTAAATGGAGCGAATATGCTACTTCGTGCTCCTATTACAAGAGAGGCCTCTCCCGATGCAATTTGATGCCAAGCCTTCAATCTTTGAGATGGTGTGAGCGCTGAATGCAAAATCGCAACACGTCCAGAAAAACGAGACGATACATCTGCTGAAAGCTGATGCGTAAGTGTAATCTCAGGCACCAAGTACAAGACTTGCTTTCCTTGAGCAATAAAATCCTCTGCACGCCTTAGATAAACCTCGCTTTTGCCGGAGCCTGTGACACCATAAAGATAAAATGTACCATCGCTTCTCTCTCTGAGTTTTTCTAGTGCCATGCTTTGATCTTTTGTGAGGTTCTCTATGCGTGAAAAACTCACAGCTGAGAACATGGATGCAAACTCGCTCTCCTTGCGCCCTGATGGAATCATCATAGAAAGATTCTCTCCAATAGACGAGAAATACATTCTCTTCATCCACACAGCTAGATCAAGTAGTTCTTTGTTGAATATCGGCTCTTTATCAATAACTCTCTTTATCTCTTTTATATCATAGTCACCATTGGGCTCTTCTTCATGGATTTCTATCACAAACCCCGTCATCTCTCGCCTTGAGACAGGCACAACAACCCTTATCCCAAAAAACACATAAGGCTCCAATCTTTCTGGCACAGAGTATGTGTAAATTGCATCGAAAGGAAGATTTACAGCAACAGATGCAAACATCAAAGAGCTCCCTTCAATAACTTTAAATCTTCCCATATAGGAACTCGCAATGTCCTGTTGTCGACAAGATCATGCGGGGAGTATGTAACATATGCTGGTATATTGTTGATCACATATCTTTTACCTCTCATCTGGTCAAGAGGAAGATCTCTTCTAAGCATGTATTTCGCAACATCATGGCCCATAAGAAGCAAAACCTTTGGCTTGATCTCTGACATTTCCTTTCTTAGATAAATCTTGCAACTATCAGCATACTCAGCAGAGAAGCTATTGGATGGGCACTTGATCAAAGTCGTCAAAGACACATTTGAAATATCTAGGCCTATTGCATTGATCCACTTTAAGAAATAGTCCTCAGATGGAGCTGAAAGTATCTTCATTCCCTCTGGAGATGCAAGTATGCACATAAGAGTCGTGTCTTTATTGACTATAGGTTCTGCATATTTGATTCTATTTATCCAAAGAGAGCAATTACGGCATTTGGAGACAGATTCCTCCTCCTCTTTGATTTCTACAGGCACAGCCTCTTTCTCTTTAAGTTCATAGTCAACGATTTGATGCCTTTCGCCGAATTTATCGCCAGAAAGAATCCTCTCGCCCTCATCAAGAAGCGATAAGAAATATTCAAGTGTCAATTTATCTTCCATATTTCTCCTCGAACCAAGCATACTCATCCTCATCATAGCTTATTCTGGCAAGATATAGTCCATCTGGCGGTGCTGTTTTCATCGCTCTTGATCTGTCTTTGCTATCGAGTATTGATCTAAATTCCTGTTTTGCAAGCTTGATTCTTGAACTTTCAAGCATCGTACCTACCATGGATCTGACTTGATGGTATAGAAAAGCATTGCCACAAACTCTGTATCTTAGAACATCGCACCCAAATTGATCCTTGATCATATCCCACTTTGACAAGTAAATGTCCCTGAACTTTGAGGGGCACTCATCTCTAGCTGATGCAAATGTTGTGAAATCATGTGTGCCAAAGATACAATCAGCATAGCTATTTAGCAAATCGATATCAGAATAATCCTTAACAAAAGAATAGCGCTTCGAATCAAAAGGAAGCATCAAGTCCATTCGTTTGATCAAATACCAATATTCTCTTGCCATCGTCGAGTAGCGAGCATGAAAAAAATCAGATGCCTCTTCTGAGCTGAGGATCCTTATTGTCTTCTCGAGTTTCGTGTTCAAGATAAGTGAAAATTTTGCACCATCTATTTTCGATCTTGTGTCGAAATGTGCAACTTGCCCCAATGCATGCACTCCAGCATCGGTTCGTCCTGAGCCAAATAGAAGCACATCTTCTCCTGTTACATCAGATAGAGCATCTTCAATCTTGCCTTGCACCGAAAGCTCGTTTTTTTGCTTTTGCCAGCCATGGAAAGCACTTCCATCATAGCTTACCAAAAGCCTTATTCTTCTGTAGCCTTCTTCTACTCTCTCAATCTCTGGCCTGTTCCAATCAATGCGCGACATCTTCCAACACTACCATAGCAACAGACATCTTCCTCTCATGCGATATAGAAAGATGTATTTTAAAATCTGAATCGATCTTCCTCAAAAGACATATAAAAGGCTTTCCTTTATCATCCTCTCGTATCTCAATATACTTTGGACAAATGGCTTTGAAACCTGTACCCATAGCTTTCGAAAAGGCCTCTTTTGCAGCAAAGCGCGATGACAAGAACTCGGATTCTGATGGAGCTTTTTTTGCTTTCTCTATCTCATACTCAGAAAAAAGCTTTTTCTTCAAACCCTCTTTGATATCTATAAAACGAGAATTGTCAGCAATATCGACACCGATTCCCAAAATCAATGTGCCACCTCTTCGAAAAGTATTCTTACTGTAGATGGCTTAGCTTGCAATGTAAGGCTGTTTTGAGTGTATATATCATGGTCATACTCAAGTACAACATTCCTTCTCTCTATCTCTGAGTTATCAACATCAGAAAAATCAGCAACGGCTTTTATCTGAGACGGATCTACCAAGTACACGATAGAATCGTCTCCAGTTATGACAACATCAATCGAGTCAGGAACCAATGAAACTGGAATGTACTTTGATGAATCTGGAAGGATTACCTCAATCGGTATATGCACTGTCCTTGCTGTTATGTCCATAAATCTTATAGCCAAGACCAGAAACAGAGCTGTCATGAATGCTAGCACCTTAACAACCCAATTCCCGAATAATCCACTATTGAGCTTGCTCTGGGTTTTCATGACTACCTCCACTTGTTGCATCTGACACTGTAACATCCTTGAAGCTCAGAAGCTTCATCAATATATCCTTGATTTGATCGCTTTCAAGGTCGTAATTGATGTTTGCATTGTATGCAAGCGATATCGCACCTGTCTCCTCCGACACTATTATGACAACAGCGTCAGAGGATTCTGTTAGACCAAGCGCAGCTCTATGACGAGTTCCGAATGTCGCTTTTATGCTATTGTTCTCTGAAAGCGGCAAATAGCATGCTGCATATGTTATCTTCCCATTCTGGACAACGCATGCGCCATCATGAAGAGGAGTATCGTGATCAAAGATTGTCAGAATCAAGGCCGATGACAAATCCGCATTAAGTCGTGTGCCCGACTCGAGGATAGGCTTCAAGTCTGTATGTCTTGGAAAGACTATCAAAGCACCTCTTTTCTTCTCAACAAGTATATTGCATGCATTTAAAATCGAATCAATTTGCTCACCGCTGTTTTGGTTGCCTCTAAAAAACCTCTTTTTTGTGAAAGACGAAGATGAAAATGCACGCCTTAACTCAGGATGGTAGAAAACAACAAGCATCATAGAGAAAGGAAGAGCCAAAGTCTCTATCATTGTAACGATAACATCAAGCTTAAGGAGCTTGCTTGATATATACAAGAATCCTATAACGAGGACAATACCCACCAAATGAGTCGCTTTAGTGTCCGAGATCGCCATATAGAATTTGTAGAAAACTATAGTCAATATAGTTATCTCTGCAATAATGCGTATGTAATCATAGACGCTCAACTGAGCAAAAACATCAAACACTTCTTTCAGCTCTCTTCTTCTACGGAGACCCACCCAAGGGTGCGACTGACCGCTTTATTCCAGAATCGTACCTTTTTTTTACGTTCTTTGTCATCCATTGTAGGAGTCCATCTAAGTTGCTCTTTCCAATATTTGCGCAAGGACTCCACGCTTTCCCATACTCCCACTGTAAGACCTGACGCATATGCTGCTCCCAAAGATGTTGTCTCGACAATCATCGGCCTGATTACAGGGAGTGCAAGGATATCGCTCTGGAAAGCCATCAAAGGATTAGAGTTGGTCATTCCTCCATCCACTTTCAGCTTGCTTATCTTTATCTTGCTATCATTCTCCATTACCTTGAAAATATCATAAGCTTGGAATGCTGTTGCCTCTAAAACAGCCCTGCAAATATGTGCTCTTGTTGCAAATCCTGTAAGTCCAGCAATTACGCCACGAGCATCGGAACGCCAATAGGGTGCAAAGAGCCCAGCAAATGCTGGAACAATGTACACGCCAGCACTATCTGGAACAGATTCTGCAAGTTCATCCAGCTCCTTTGCATTGTTTACCATTTTCAGATTATCCCTAATCCACTGGACCAATGAGCCAGCAACAGCTACAGAGCCCTCCAATGCGTATCTTGTCTTTTCTCCTTCTATTCTATATGCAACAGTAGTTAATAGCCCATGCTCCGAAAAGCAAAGTTTTGTCCCTGTGTTTGTAAGCATGAAAGATCCTGTTCCATATGTGCATTTCGACTCTCCGGAATCGAAGCATGCTTGTCCGAACAAAGCAGCTTGCTGATCGCCTAGAATTCCTGATACAGGGACCTCAGAGCCAAATGGCCCATCTATATCTGTATAGCCATATATGACTCCTGATGATGATACTATCTCGGGAAGGGAATCTCTATTTACACCAAATATGTCCAAAAGCTCGGGATCCCACTCCTCGGTTTCTATATTCATGAGCATATATCGAGATGCATTTGTGACATCTGTGACTAAAGCCTTTTTTCCTGTGAGCTTATAGCACATGTAGCTATCCATAGTTGCAAAGACACATCTTTTTTCAGCAATCTTCTTCCTTATTGCAGCAACATTGTCAATAAGCCAACGGATCTTCGATGCGGAAAAGTAAGGCGAATACAAAAGCCCAGTCTTCTCTCTTATCTTGCTCTCTGGTATTTCCTTTTTCAATTTATCGATAAAGTCTGCGCCTCTTAAATCTTGCCATACTATTGCATTGTGATATGGCTTTCCATCGACAGGATCGAACGCTACTATTGTCTCTCTTTGGTTTGTAATTCCGACAGATGCAATATCGCTACCACTAAGGCCAGCTTTCTCAAGCGCATCCTTGATAACAAAGCATGCATTGTCCCAAATTTCGTCAATGTTGTGCTCAACCCACCCCGGACGAGGATAAATTTGTCTATGCTCCTTTTGCGACGATGCAACTATATTGTTTCTTTCATCGAAGATTATAAATCGTGTGCTTGTTGTGCCTTGGTCCAATGCACCTACATACTTCATCAATAATATCTCCTTTTTCAAAGATGATTATAACATCGATTACAAACCCTTTCATTTAAAAGGAAGATTTTCTATCTCAAAGTTATATTTTGATTTTTCCACTTTAGGCAAATCTGCGATGATTGATATAGATGCCTTTCTATTCATCTTATCAAGAAGACCAGCCTTGCTTTTTATCAAATCATCTATGCAAACAGATAGCATCATATCTTTTCTTCTGTGGCGTAACTCATCTGGGATACCATAAAGATATCGTCTGAAATCTATCATCGCTTTCGATGATGGCCCCAAAGGTTTTACATCCCGTGAAAGGATTGCAATCTTTGCATCTTCAACCTTTGACTGTGTCAAATCCTCTATCTCTATTGCCTTCGAGAAATCCCTGATCGAATCATCTGTCCTAGGATCCCTATAAGAGTAGATAAATGAAAAATGTTCTATGGAATCGGTTGCACCACCTGCCCCATACGCACCGCCCTTTTCTCTGATAAGTGCCCAAAGGGAGTTCTTGCAACATATAGACAATAGCATCTTCTCTGCTGCCGCTTCCTTCGAATCTTGCTCACCTGAGTCAAAGACATATGCTATGTAGTTAACAGGAGTCGAGAATGTATATGCACGATTTTTGCAAGATGGCTTGAATACATCTGGAACACACTCTTTTATTCCATCGCCTGATCGAATCGATTTTATAAATGCTTTAGCCGAAGCTGTAGCGCTATCGAGTATTTCGCTATCTGTCGATATGTGAAAGAGCATCCTGCTTGAGACAAAAACCTTATCATAGATTTTCATAAGCCTTTCGGAAAGATCATCCATTTCAGAAGAAATCATCTCTTCGATTCTATACCAAAACTCCAGCCCGGAAGTCCTTTCAGCCTTATACAAAGTCTCTGACAAAGATGAAGATGCATTCGAAATCGCAAATTGATGAGCAGACCTGACAACAGATGCCTGAAAGTCGCTTTCAATGTCTAAAAGCGTTGCTTTTATTCTGCTCATGGACTTCAGATCAGCTTCCTCGAAAAGCTTTTTGAAAAGCGAGAGCGCATCATCAAGATACTCGAAAAGCGATTTGAAGCGAACGTATAAATAAACTTTTGTCTCACCATTCGGCATAGATCCCGATTCCAATGAAATGTTTGCATCTCCAGTCGAAAGCCTCAACGATGTCAAAAAAGTGGAAAGATCCATATCAGAGACATTTGTCATAAGCAAGAGGCGCGAAAGAAGGCTCAAATCCTCAAGCTCTTTGTAGCTAAAGTCGCTTACATCGAATGCCATATCGCAATAGACAACTCCTCCGCTCTTGAAATCTGTCTTTATTATCCTTCCATCTATTTGATGGCTATAATCCAACTTCAGATTTGGAATATCATCAATTGTAAGCTTAGGGAGCTTCGCTATTTGCTCATCGCTATCGAAACCAGCTTCAAAAAGATGGAAATCATCCTCTTCTTTTCTAGAGTATTGACCCTTATGTTCCTTGACTTTGTCTTTTATCTTCTGGTCAAGTCTCTTTTGTGTATCCTTGTCCATGACGACAACAGACAGAAGTCTATGGCTGTTATTAAGCAAGTTATCACGAATAAAAGACGAGAAGTAGTTTGGATTCTCCTCAAGCTTTTCTCTGATTCGCTTTATTCCATCCTTTGCAAAGAGCATATCTGATGGATTTCTGCCATATGCCCACCCTTTATCGATTCTAGAGAAGAAAAGTGTATAGCCTTGAGGCATACCGCTCGGAATTTCCTGGAGTTTGAACTCCATACGCCTAATCGAGGCCTCAATCTCCATTCTATCAAAGCCTTTGTTTGCTATATCAGCCAAAGTAGACAAAATAAAGTCCTCGACTTTTCTTGCATCATTCTCTTCTGTTCCATCGACTCCGACAGCAAACACAAGCTCCCTGAATGAATCTGACATTCCGCTCTCAGATGAAAGATCTCGTCCAAGCGATGAGTCTATTATTGCTTTGTATAGCGGAGAGCCCGGAGAGCCAAGAAGCAAATCAACCAAAAGCGAAAGCTCTGTGTTGAGATTAGGCTCAGAGCTGTCGCCCAAAAGCCATGATAGCATAGTCGTTGAAGAGATTTTGCCTTCCTCTGAATTGCTTGTCGCTCTGTAGAACCTTGGCTCTTTCCATGCACTACTCATTTCAGCTCTCTTGATTGCAACTCCACCATCTCTATGTGAAAGATACTCTCTGTCAAGAAATGATAGCTTTTCCTCTATATCTATGTTCCCATACAAAAACAGCGTCATATTCGCCGGCACATAGTACTTTTTATAAGTTTCGATAAACTTCTCATATGTGAGATCGCAAATATCAGGAGGATTTCCACCAAATTCATACTTGTATGGAGAATTATTGTCGAAAAGTGGCCTTGTAGACGAGCTTGAGACAACAGAATCATGTTGTGATATATCGCCTTGCATCTCAGAAAATACAACACCTTCGAAATGAAGCCCTCCATTTTCAGACATTCTTATGCCTTCTTGCATGAACGATTCTTTTCTTAAAAGCGGGCAGAAAACCGCATCTGTATAAACATTGAAGATGTTGTCAAAATCCTTTTTGACAGGGCTTGCCGCAGGGTAATATGTACGATCCGGGCCTGTCATTGCATTGAGGAAAGTATTGCAAGAGTTTCTGATCATTGCCATGAATGGATCTCGCACAGGATACTTCTCAGAGCCAGTGAGAACAGTATGCTCAAGGATATGGAAAACCCCGCTATTATCTGTAGCAGGTGTATATACAGTGTAATTGAAGAAACACTCACTATCGTCATTTGAAAGAGCATAGACTTGGAATCCAGTCTTTATGTGCTTGAAAAGCATTCCAATAGACTTGTAGTCTGGAATTTCTTCAATAGACACAAGTTCGAAACCGTTTACAATATCGCCAATATTAAATTTTCCTTGCATGGAAAAGAATATAACCGAAAAGAGAAAAAAGATGTAGATTCACAAAAAAACATAGAACCATAGATAACGGAACATAGCATCCACTTCTATAAATTGCATTTGTGAAACTGTAGCGACAAAGAGGGACTCCATAACTATAAGAACAAAAGCACTTTGTCAATTCAAATTATTTCTTAGATATCCTCATACATGCTGTTTTTTGCAACACCTTCCTTCAAAAGGATATTGC
>ERZ808274.592-NODE-592-length-16758-cov-4.364605_pt1 | contig 16758 bp, 17 predicted proteins | sample MGYA00521277_ERZ808274 | MGnify/ENA primary metagenome ERZ808274 (study PRJEB31516, sample SAMN03275597) | gut metagenome | biome: mammalia-associated habitat; material: feces | host: Papio cynocephalus | place: Kenya | collected 2012-07-28 ... | reverse complement strand
CCTGCCTTGACGACGTGAAGAGTAAGGTATATACACGAGATATTTTTAGGAGGGACTGACATCATGGTGGAATATAACGTATCGCTCGAAGGCAAGACCGTCCTTGTGACGGGAGCGGCAGGATTCATCGGGAGCAACCTCGTCAAACGACTTTTCCATGACGTGCGCGACATCAGGGTAATTGGCATAGACTCCATTACCGACTATTACGACGTGAACATCAAGCACGAGCGGCTGAGGGAGATAGACGCCCTGCACCGCGACTGGACATTTGTCCACGCCTCGATAGCCGACAAGAATGCGGTAGAGAGGATATTTACCGAGAACAATATTGCCGTGGTGGTCAACCTCGCCGCCCAGGCGGGGGTGCGCTACAGCATCACCCACCCCGACGCCTACATCCAGAGCAACCTCATCGGGTTCTACAACATCCTCGAGGCCTGCCGCCACCACGGGGTGGAGCACCTGGTCTATGCGTCGTCCTCGTCGGTGTACGGCAGCAACAAGAAGGTGCCGTATTCCACGGAGGACAAGGTGGACAACCCCGTGTCGCTCTATGCGGCGACGAAGAAGAGCAACGAGCTGATGGCGCACGCCTACAGCAAGCTGTACGACATCCCGAGCACGGGTCTCCGTTTCTTCACCGTCTATGGTCCGGCGGGCCGTCCCGACATGGCATACTTCAGCTTTACCAATAAGTTGGTGCGGGGGGAGACCATCAAGATCTTCAACTACGGCCACTGCAAGCGCGACTTCACCTACATTGACGACATCGTGGAGGGTGTGGTGCGCGTCATGCGGCACGCGCCAGAGAGGCGGAAGGGCGAGGACGGACTCCCCATTCCTCCCTATAAGCTCTACAACATCGGCAACAACTCCCCCGTGAACCTGCTCGACTTTGTGACCATCCTGCAAGAAGAGCTCCTCCGTGCCGGCGTGCTTCCCCAGGACTATGACTTCGAAAAGCACAAGGAGCTTGTCCCCATGCAGCCGGGTGACGTGCCGGTGACCTATGCCGACACCACACCATTGGAGCAGGACTTCGGGTTCAAGCCCAACACAAGTTTAAGGGAAGGGTTGAGAAAGTTTGCGGAGTGGTACGCAAAGTATTATAATCTGAAAAAGTAACAAATTATAAGGATGACAAAATTGTTGTCAGACTTGTAAATGAAAGAATAAGACAATTTATGAAAGGCATAGTATTAGCAGGTGGTAGCGGAACACGTTTGTACCCTATCACAAAAGGTATCAGTAAGCAGTTGATACCTATTTATGATAAACCTATGGTATATTACCCTATCAGTGTGCTGATGCTTGCTGGTATTCGTGACATACTGATAATATCAACACCATACGATTTGCCGGGTTTTAAGCGGCTTCTTGGGGATGGATCGGATTATGGAGTACACTTTGCGTATGCAGAACAACCATCACCAGACGGATTAGCACAAGCCTTTACAATAGGAAAGAACTTTATAGGGAATGATAGCGTGTGCCTTGTGCTTGGCGACAACATCTTCCAAGGGAATGGCTTTACAGCAAAACTAAAAGAAGCGGTATGTGCAGCTGAAGAAGAACAGAAAGCCACTGTTTTTGGTTATTGGGTGAATGATCCAGAACGATATGGGGTAGCAGAATTTGACCAAGAAGGTAACTGCCTCTCAATAGAAGAGAAACCTGTGCGACCAAAGAGTAACTATGCCGTAGTCGGATTGTATTTTTATCCGAACAAGGTGGTGGATGTTGCAGCAAACATAAAGCCATCTGCACGGGGTGAATATGAAATCACCACAGTAAATCAGAAATTTTTGGAAGATGGTGAGCTGAAAGTTCAAACACTTGGACGTGGCTTTGCATGGCTTGATACAGGTACTCACGACTCATTATCTGAGGCTTCAACATATATTGAGGTAATAGAGAAGCGACAAGGTCTGAAAGTCGCTTGCTTGGAGGATATTGCTTATCGTCTGGGATGGATTGACGAGGTGCGTATGCGTGAGTTGGCAAAGCCGATGCTAAAGAACCAATACGGACAATACTTGTTGAAGGTTATTGACGAGGTGGAACGGGCGAAGAAGGCCAAAAAGCAATAAGGAGAGAGTAATAATGAATATATTAGTGACAGGCGCAAACGGACAGCTTGGCAACGAGATGCGTATCATAGCTAAGAATAGTTCAGACAATTATATATTTACTGATGTTAACCAAGGTGAAGGCGTAGAGACCACCTATCTTGACATTACAAATTTGGATGCAGTCAGAGCGATAGTTGCAGCCAATAAAGTTGAAGTCATTATCAACTGTGCTGCATGGACAAACGTGGATGCTTGCGAGACAGACAAAAAAATGGCTGTCATTGCAGAACGACTTAATGCAGATGCCCCTGAAAATCTTGCCAATGCAATGAAAGAAGTGGATGGTCTGTTGGTTCAGATTTCCACGGACTATGTGTTTGGCAAGGAGCCTTACAACACTCCATGCAAGGAAGATCAAAAGGGTACTCCAACAGGCGTTTATGGCACAACAAAGCTGTATGGCGAACAAAAGATAATGGCAACAGGTGTGAAGCATCTCATCATCCGTACGGCATGGCTCTACTCAGAGTTTGGCAAGAACTTCTGCAAGACCATGCTCAACCTTACCGCAACGAAGCCTGCCTTAAAGGTTGTGTTCGACCAATGTGGTACGCCTACCTACGCCCTTGACCTTGCCAAGGCAATAGAAATAATCATCAAGGATTACAAGCAAACACCTTATTCTACAGAGTACGCCAAGACTGGCATATATCATTTTTCCAATGAAGGTGTTTGTTCGTGGTACGACTTCACTAAGATGATAGCCGAATTTAGCGGTCATACGGACTGTGAGATAATTCCTTGTCATAGTGCCGACTATCCAAGTCCCGTAAAGCGTCCCGCTTATTCTGTATTGGACAAGACAAAAATAAAAGGAACATTCGGCATAAAGATACCATATTGGACAGACAGTTTAAAAGTTTGCATTGGCCACCTACAAAACTAAAATTGAAAGTAAAGTATGGAAGTAATAAAGACTACTATAGAAGGAGTGGTAATCATTGAGCCGAAGGTGTTTAATGATGCGCGTGGATATTTCTTTGAGTCATTCTCTCAAAGAGAGTTTGAGGAGAAGGTTCGTAAGATAAACTTTGTGCAGGACAACGAGAGTATGTCAAGCTATGGCGTGATGAGAGGATTACATTTCCAACGTCCTCCCTTTACGCAAAGTAAATTGGTGCGTTGTGTAAAAGGCATTGTGCTTGATGTGGCTGTTGACATCCGCAAGGGAAGTCCTACATACGGTCAGCATGTGGCAGTAGAACTTACAGAAGATAACCATCGCCAGTTCTTTGTGCCAAGAGGTTTCGCTCATGGCTTTGCAGTATTGTCGGAGACAGCAGTATTCCAATATAAGTGCGACAACTTCTATGCTCCTCAGGCAGATGGTGGCATCAGTATAATTGATGATAGCCTTGGGATAGACTGGCAGATTCCAACAGAGAATGCCATCCTTAGCGAGAAGGATACAAAGCATGAACTTCTGAAAGACTTCGACAGTCCTTTCTCTATTGACATGAATCTCTATCCGGAATTTTAATAATAAACAGATATGACACAATATAAGCGCACAATCGTAATAACAGGAGGCGCAGGCTTTATAGGCTCGCATGTAGTACGTCTTTTCGTAAACAAATATCCAGAGTATAAAATCATCAACCTCGACAAGTTGACTTATGCCGGCAATCTCGCCAACTTAAAGGACATAGAAAACGAGTCAAACTATGAGTTTGTGAAGATCGATATTTGCGACTTTGATGCTTTTTATAAACTTCTACAAGACGAGCACGTTGATGGCATAATCCACCTTGCAGCCGAGAGTCATGTAGACCGCAGCATCAAAGACCCATTCACATTTGCCCGTACCAACGTTATGGGTACATTGACTTTGCTCCAAGCTGCCAAGCTCTATTGGGAGTCGTTGCCAGAGAAGTATGAAGGCAAGCGTTTCTACCATATCTCTACAGATGAGGTCTATGGAGCTTTACAGATGACTCACCCAGAGGGTATCAAGCCTCCGTTCACTACTAAGGCAAGTTCGGAGAATCACCATCTTGCTTATGGAGATGATTTCTTCTATGAGACTACAAAATACAATCCTCATTCTCCTTATTCAGCATCAAAGGCAAGCTCCGACCACTTTGTACGTGCATTCCATGATACTTACGGAATGCCTACAATCGTAACCAATTGCTCTAACAACTACGGCCCTTACCAGTTCCCAGAGAAATTGATACCTCTCTTTATCAACAATATACGTCATCGCAAGCCTCTTCCTGTTTATGGTAAGGGTGAGAACGTGCGTGACTGGCTGTATGTGGAAGACCATGCCCGCGCCATTGATCTTATATTCCATAAGGGCAAGATTGCAGAGACTTATAATATTGGTGGTTTCAACGAATGGAAGAATATCGACATTATCAAGACCGTCATCAAGACCGTTGACCGTATGCTCGGTAGAGCCGAAGGCGAAGATCTCAACCTTATCACATACGTAAAAGACCGTCTTGGACATGATGCACGTTATGCTATTGATTCTACGAAACTTCAAAAGGAACTTGGATGGGAACCGTCGTTGCAGTTTGAGGAAGGCATAGAGAAAACGGTGAAGTGGTATCTCTATAATGAGGAGTGGTTGGAGAATGTGACTTCCGGTGGCTATCAGAAGTATTATGAGAATATGTATAAGAACAGGTGAATTTAAAAATGACATCAACAAGCGACAATAGACGTATAGCGAAGAACACTATATATTTATACATTAGAACGATAGTAGTTCTGATTGTATCATTATATACTTCCAGAGTAGTGCTTCAAGTGCTTGGAGCTGAGGACTTAGGTATATATAATGTGGTTGGTGGCATTGTCGCATTAATGAGTTTCTTGCAAGCTGCCCAGACAAAGGCAACAAGCCGTTTCATCACGTACGAATTGGGGAAGAGGAGTAGCGAAGAGAAACTGCAAAAAGTATTTTCAGTTTGTATGACCATTCATGTGGGCATAGCACTCATTGGATTCATCTTGAGTGAAACTGTAGGGTTATGTATAATAACTAATTGGACGGATATCCCTGTAGAGCGTCAGACTGCGGCAATGTGGGCTTATCAGTTTGCCATTATCGTATTTTGCATACAATTAATCCGTGTTCCATATGATGCGGTAGTTGTGGCTCATGAACGTATGTCGATGTTTGCCTATATGTCTATATTAGAGGCTGTTTTACAGTTGGGAATAGTAGTACTGCTGAAGACTGCATCTGGTGATTCTTTGATTTATTATGCGGCTTCCGTGGCTTTTGTTGCTTTAGTCGTGTGTCTCTGCTATTACGTTTACGTCCGCGTAAAATTTCAGTCCTATGTATTCAAGCCTGTTTGGGATAAGGAATATAGTAAGAGCGTCTTGTCTTTCTCAGGATGGACCCTTCTTGGTTCCTCGGCAAATACGGCGACTCAACAAGGTACGAATCTCTTGATGAACAACTTTGTCGGACTTGTCGCAAATGCGGCGTTAGGTTTTGCGGGGCAGGTGAATATTGCGGTTAGTAAGTTTGTCAATGGATTCTCGACAGCCTTTACTCCACAGGTTATTAAACTTTATGCACAAAAAGATTATATCGCCCTGCATGCTCTAATTACCAGAGCTTCAAAGTACTCTTTTGCACTTTGCTATTTAATGGCATTGCCACTTATTGTCAATATGCAATTCATTCTGACTCTATGGTTGGGAGACAATGTGCCAATGTATACCAAGGAATTTTGCCAATTGATACTTGTATGTACCATTGTTGATGCAACGACAGGAGTATATAACACTACTATAACCGCTACCGGACATATAAAGAAATATCAAATGGCAATATCCCTTTCTTTCTTTTTGGATTTGGCTTGTTGCAGTATTCTGCTATTGTGCCAAATAAATCCTGTTTTAGTGTTTTCGAGCAGGATACTAACTCGCGGGTTGATCAATATGGGGATAGGCTTGCATTATATAAAGAAATATGTATCTTTCAGTGTACCTGTCTATATAAATGAAGTAATCGTAAAAATTGGCTATACAATATTATTGACAGCGCTGCCTGTTTACTGGGTCTTTTGCGAAACAAATGGCTGGCCAAGGCTCATCTCGACCTCGTTGCTTTCATTTGTGCTAATATCAGGATGCGTATATGCATTGATAATGACAAGGTCTGAAAGAACATCTATCATGAATAAACTTAAATCACGATTCTGAGTAATGGCAAAGTATAATTATATAATAGCTGGCGGATCGGGGTTTTATAAAGTGGCATATTCCGATTTGTTCAAGATGCCTAATGTCGCTTATTTTTGTAATTACGTAGATGGGCTGGAATCGAAACTCAGGCAGCTTTTACTAAGGGGGAATTTTAACTTGAAATTGAACCGATATGTGAAGACTCCTCTTGCAAGAGTTGTTTATCCTTGGCTGTTTCCGCATTCTTTTAACAATAATCTTCCGTTATGCTTTATTTTCTTCGAAGCGCAATTTGCCGTTATAAATACAAGCTATATTGAATATTTGCGAAGAGTGCATCCAAGCGCAAAACTTGTTTTGTATATGCAGGACATCGTGGGAAGCTTGCCTTATTACGACATAGAGAATTACAAAAATAGATTCGATTTGGTACTTTCGTATGACAAAGGGGACTGCAAACGATACGGGCTGGAATATTATCCGACACCATATTCGAGAATCAACTTGAATAATGTATATAACGAGGAATTTGATGTTTTCTTCTGTGGTGCTGGAAAAACAAGATACAAGACAATACTTGACACATATGTACAGCTGACTGCACAAAATCTCAAATGTAAGTTTTTCATTACGGGAGTCCCTCAAAAAGAAAGAATAGAAGGTGATGGGCTGATTTACGACAGCCCAATATCTTATATGGACAATCTTAAGTATGTCTTAGCGTCAAAATGTATTTTGGAAGTGATGCAGGTAAATGCTGATGGTTATACTCCCCGATTGTGGGAAGCCATAATGTACGACAAGCACTTGCTCACAAACAATTCATACATACCAAATACCAATTATTGGAATCCAAGTGGCATGCATCTATTAACAGAATGTAATGATTTCTCATTTATTAATAATCCTGTGACATATTCAGAAGATATCAAAAAGAGTAAATCGCCTGTAAATTTGCTTTATTTTATAGAGAAACATTTATGTTAGCTTACGTTACTTTTACTTACTTCCTTGTCTTATTCCTTTATATACTTAGAAATCGAGGAATGGATATTAGTGCCTGTATTATTGGTATTTACATGTTTAATGCATTAGGTGGTATATATTTACTTAATACAGACATAGAATATATGACAAAGACTCCCACATTGATTCCCACAGTCGTATATTGTTCAATGATTACGCTGGTGACGTATCCGTTTTACAAGTTTAACAGCAATAAAAGGCGAAAGTTACCAAAAGTCAATGAGAAATACTTTAATCTTTTATCCTGGCTAATGATTATTGGTTTTATTTTCGCTGTGATATTATTCAAGGACGATATAGTATTGCGTTTATCCATGGGCGATGAAATTGGTCAGTTAAGAGGACAAGGCGCGAAAGATTTGGGATCTGCTCAGCAAAACTTATCAGGGCCGCTTCGATTGATATCAAGTGTTTTTATGACAATAATCTCTATGTCAGCAGTTTCATTCTTACTTTTCTTCTATAGTATATCTTTCTTACATAAGAAGTTCTTTTTCAATGCGCTTTTATTTATAAGCAGCATGGGCTGTATGATTGCAAGTATCATTGGCGTGGATAGATCTATTTTCTTTTATTGGATTATAGACTTTATTTTTATTTATGTACTGTTTAAGCCTTATATGTCCGCCAAAGTCAAGCGCATAACATTAATTTTTGGTAGTGTAATGTTGTGTGCTGCTGGCTCATATCTTTTGGTGCTTACACTATCTCGTTTTGGGGACGACGCTTTTGCGTCTGTTGCGGATTATATGGGGCAGAGTTATCTAAACTTTTGTTGGTTTTGGGAAAACTATGATGCACCTGTGGCTAATTTCGGACTGTTTTTCCCTATATTAACTCATTTTTTTGATATTGATTGGGGAGCACCGGTAGGGGCTGTAAGTTTTGGGTGGTACGTAGAGACAAAGGTTGGCTATTTTGTTAATCTCTTTTATACTTTTATGGGAACTATAATGCTGTACCTGGGCCAATGGGCGGTAATTCCTTATTGTATAGGATTTACCTCCATAACAAATTATGTGTTAAATAAGAATCCAAAATTCGGTATACAGTCTTTCATAAGGGTTTTCATTTTTGCCATAATCCCATTCTGTGGTGTGATATTATACTTATATGTAGACTACATCCGGGCGATGGGAGCGTTGGTAATGTTATTCTTCTGTTACAAATTAGACAAACATTAGCATTATGACAAGAATGTGGATCTAAACAAGGGTTTACAATTGATAAAACTATTTTTTACAATGAGAATTCTGTTCCTAAATACTAACATAGGCTATGGTGGTGCCAGTAAGATGATGGTTTGGGTTGCTAACCAGTGTGCTGAGCAAGGACATGATGTGTTTTTTTTGACATATCGGAATAAGGATGTATTACAAAATTTGAATACCCAAGTAAAACTCGTACAAGAGACTCTGGAGGAAGAAAAAGGGAAAGCCAATCCCATTGCTACGGTATTGTGGCTTCATAATTTCATTAGGGCAAACTGCTTAGACCTTGGCGTTGCTTTTCTGTCGCCATCCATATTACGCATGGCAATTGCAGCAAAGGGCACAAAGATGAAAGTTATTTTTTCACAGCGTGGCGATCCTTATCATGGCAGCATAAGCCAAAATTTAAAAATGAAGGTTGTAGATTTGCTGAACACGTGGGCGTTCAAGCAAGCTGATGGATATGTGTTCCAGACCAAGATGGCGCAGGCTTATTACAGCAAGGCTATTCAGAGACGGTCTGTGGTCATACCTAACCCCATATGGGCGACGGCGAGAACGAAGCGATGCAAAGGCGAGGTGCGCAAATCGTTTGTTGCTATTGGTCGATTGGATTTGAGGCAGAAACGTCAAGATTTAATGATAGAGGCGTTTAACTTGATCTCATATAAATACCCTGACTTTAAACTCGAAATCTATGGGGATGGTGAAGATGAGGCTAAGGTGAAAGAGATGGCTGCCTCTAATCCAAATATTCAGCTGATGGGCAAGACCAGCAATACGGCTGCTGTAATTCGGAACGCATGGGCAACAGTTCTCGCTTCTGACTTTGAGGGTATTCCGAACGCTTTGTTAGAATCGATGTCTCTTGGCGTTCCAAGTATTTCAACAGATTGTAGTCCGGGCGGTGCTGCGATGTTGATTCGCAATAAGGAAAATGGTTTGTTGGTGCCAAAAGGAGATGCCATTGTTCTTTCCGGCGCGATGGAATATACAATCTTACATCATGAGGAGGCTGAGATGATTGGGGCGAGGGGAATGGAAGTAAACGAATTGTATTCTGAAAATATAATTCGAAAAGAATGGATGGACTTCTTGAACATGGTGCATTATGGCAGGAAGAATTTGCGTTAAAACCAAGGTGAATGGCAGCAGCCATAGTCGCTGTCTGTCAGAGATATGTAACAACTAAGGAGATATGGACTTACATAAGCCGAAAAAGGTCTGATGTAGTTTGAATTATATCAGACATAATTTTTTCTACATAGGACGTAGTTTTTCTTACATCAAACGTGGTTTTTGAGTGGTTTGGAAAGTATTGTCCGGGGATGTTACAGTGAGTGCTTTTCAAAAGCACAATTTTGATATTCGTCAAGGTGTAAATAAACTTGCAGCCATTTATGAAGGTCGTTAGTAGCATATTCTATTTTTTATTCTTGCATTGCCAATTTTGGCAAAAATGGTTCAGTTAATATAATATGGTATGAAGTCAATCGGTATAATTACCATCCATAAGATAAACAATTACGGGTCTGTATTGCAAGCTTGTGCATTGCAGAAAGTATGTGAGGACTTGGGCTACAAAGTTGAAATCGTTGATTATGATTTCCCAAACAATTTTCACATGAATAACAAGTATGCAGCAGCGTCAGACACTCTGCCAAACGAGCCCAAATGGATTAAGTTTTTGTTTGCAAAGGCTCTTTTGCGTCAGCATAATGGCATTCGCTCATTTGTTAATACTTACCAGCATTTGTCAAAGAAGAAATATCATCAAGTGGAGGATTTCACAGCCAACCCACCGGCCTACGATATTTATATCACTGGAAGCGACCAGTTGTGGAGTCCGCGTCATTGTAATGGCGACCCAGCTTTCATGCTTTATTTTGCGCCAGACAATGCGTTGAAAATTTCATATGCTGCAAGCATTGGCTCGAATGTAATACCGGAGGAATTAAAGAGGAGTTACACGGAACTATTGGGCAGATACAAACATATTTCAGTAAGAGAAAACTCCGGGGCGGAGGTTATACGTAATCTTCTTGGCAAAGAAGCCAAGGTCGTGCTCGATCCAACACTTTTGCTTAATAAGGATGAATGGAATAATATAGCAACATCTAAGCGTGTAGTCAAGAAGAAGTATATACTTTGCTATTTTCTCAATTACACGTTCAATTCCTTTCCTTATGTAGATGATTTGGCAGTTGAAATACAAAGACAAACAGGATATGAGATAGTGCGTGTGGCGCGTCCTCCGCATAAACTCGCTTTTGGCCATACCACCTACAAGATTGGGGCATCGCCTGAGGAGTTTCTTGCTTTGGTGAGAGATTCTGAAATCGTTTTGACGACATCTTTTCATGGGACGGCTTTTGCCGTGAATTATGGAAAACCAGTTTTCTCTATTGTGCAGGATAGAATGGCGAGCGACAGCAGACAGGTAAGTCTGATGCATAATCTTGGACTGGACAAGCAAGTTTTATCAATAAAGGACAAATTTCCCATGGCTTCGTGCGCTAAGTATGATGTTGCAGAAGAACAAACGAATCTGGCGAATTTACGGAAAGATTCGAAACAATACTTGGAAAAAGCATTGAGAGATGAATAAGATAGAATTATGCAAATATGATGTCTGCACGCAGTGCTACTCCTGTCGGGCCAGTTGTCCAAAGGGGTGCATATCTATGGCTGAGGCAAAAGATGGTTTTGTGGTGCCAAAGATAGACAGAAATAAGTGCGTGGAGTGTGGAGCCTGTATGAAATCATGCCACAGGATACATCCATCATTTGATTTTCAAAGGCCTTTACACACATATGCTTGTTGGACGAAAAATATGCAGGATAGAGAGAACAGCTCATCGGGAGGTGCGTTCTCTGTTATAGCCAAAAAGATAATCAGCAAAGGGGGTATTGTTTATGGCGCATCAATGTGTGAAGATTTGCAGGTTAGACATGTAGGAATCGACCATGAAGATGACATAACTAAACTTCAAGGTTCAAAATATCTTCAATCTTATATGGGTGACACATATAAAAATGTGAGGAAAGAACTTATAAAAGGTCGTAGGGTTCTTTTCACGGGAACGCCTTGTCAGGTAGCAGGCTTGTTGACTTTTTTGCATAAGCCATACGTCAATCTATATACTTGCGATGTTGTATGTCATGGCGTACCATCGCAAAAGGCTTTTGATGCATATATAGAAAAAATAGGGTTAAAAGGGAAATGTCATGATTTTCGTTTCCGCTTCACTAAAGGTTGGGGATTTCAATTGTCAAGACAATTGATATCCCCAACCGGTCGAGGATTTCAATATAAAATAATATCCCCTAAGCGTGCCTATTATTTGAGGGCCTTTACCAAAGGGCTTATGTTCAGCGAAGCGTGTTATTCATGTGCTTATGCACGTCCTGAACGTGTAAGCGACATCAGTCTTGCCGACTATTGGGGGCTCGGCGCAATGAAACCATTCAATTATCCTACCCGTAAAGGCATTTCCTGTTTGTTGGCGAACAATGAAAAGGCATTGGCATTGCTGAACGACTGCACAGACTTGGCATATGAGGAGCGGCAGTTGGAGGAGGCTATAGCCGGAAACCATAATCTCTCGCATGTCTCCGCTCGCCCGCAGGGACGCGACACTTATTACGAAGACTCCATTTCTATGTCGGTAAATGCTTTAAGTGAGAAATATGGGATTAAAGCAAATATAAGAGATTATCTTAGAATTGTAAAACAATACATAAACTCGTTCAGATGAAAAGCAAAACTTACAATGGATTGGACCTGCTGAAATTTATCATGGCGTTGTTTGTGGTAATGATTCATGTGAAGCCCAATGCGCATTCGGAAATATTGACCGCAATGCTGAATCCTATAATGAGCATTGCCGTACCCGTATTCTTTGTGCTTTCGAGCGTGCTGATATTTAACAAGTTAACAAATGTAAACGGGGGGGGGGGTATTCTCCGCTTGTTAGATACGGTAAGCGTTTGGCCATTCTGTATTTCTGTTGGCTTGTAATCGATTCATGGTTTGTTTTGTTCAAACGTCCATACATAACAGACGGCTTCCCGGATGGATGTCTTGAATTCGTGAAAGACTTGTTTCTTGGCACTACCTATCCAGGCTCATGGTTTCTCTCGGCATTGCTTGTATCCGTTGTGCTGGTATATGTAGGTTGTCGCACTATAGGAAAGCTTGCTACAGTGGGGTGCGCCTTGTTGATATCGCTTTATGTATCATACATAGATGTATTGCCGGAGCAAATGCGGACTGTTTATGAATGGTATGCCAATCATATTAGGCCGGAGGTGGACCTTTCTTTCCCGTCCCAAATGATATGGGTAGCAATAGGCATGGTCATTGGGAACGAACTTGACAGACTTGTTTCTCGCAAGAAAATAATTTATCCTCGGGCAATAGGACTTGTCATTGTCTGCTATATGTTGAGTTTGTTTTGGCATTCCATATTTATTAAATATGTATGGGTGATTAGTGTTTGTTTAATTGCTTTCTTTATAAAACTGCCGGATAGACCCATTTACAAGCGCATTAGAAATTATAGCATTCTTATGTTCCTCTTCCATTTCAGCATTGCTGGTAAAATGTCTGTGTTTTGTTCCTTCGTTGGAGACTCGTTATTGACGAATTGGCTGTATTACATCATGGTTGTCATTGCGAGCATCACCTTTGCAGAGGTGGTTCTGAGATTGGAAAAATTGCACCATTTGGAATTTTTGAAATATTTACATTGAGAAGATGAAGATATCTTTTATTTTGCCAGTATACAACGTAGAGAAATATCTCTCTGAATGTGTTGAGAGCCTATTGGCACAGACTTATAGAGATTATGAGATTTTGTTGATTGACGATGGGTCGCCAGATAATTGTCCTGCATTGTGTGATGAATGGGCAAAGAAGGACTGTAGGATAAAGGCTTTTCATAAACCTAATGGTGGCTTGTCGGATGCACGCAACTATGGATTGGAACACGCACAGGGGGACTACGTAATCTTTGTGGACAGCGACGACTTTTGGGTTGGGAAAGATAGCTTGGAACGATTGATGAATATTGTAACGGCACATCCCGAGTGCGACTTCATCAGTTTCAACTGTTCTTATTATTATCAGGACACCAATACCTATAAGAAGTGGGTGGCATATGATGAAAAATTAGCTATTCCTACAGACAAAGACACAGCCATGCGCTTATTGGTAGCGTCAGGTACGCTGCCAATGAGCGCATGTCTGAAAGTGATTTCTCGGAAATCACTTTCAGACATGGGGTTATGTTTTATCAAAGGAACGATAGCGGAAGATATACCTTGGTTTATTGACTTGCTTGATAGTTCAAATAGATGTATGTTCGTGAATCATTACATCTATGCTTATCGCCAGAATGTGGCCGGAAGTATTACGGCATCGGGAAATCCTAAGGGTACGAGAGATTTGTTCAATATTATGAAGAATGAAGTCGGAAAAATGAAATCTCGGCAATTTTCCTCAAGAGCAAAGGAGGCTCTTTATTCATTTCTTGCCTATGAGTTCTGTATTTTATTGGCGTCGTCGCGAATGTCAAAAGAGTGTAAGCAGGAGTTGCTTGAATATAAGTGGTTGCTAAAGTATACAGTAAATCCGAAGGTTCGTAAAGCAGCTTTTGTGAATAAACTATTTGGTATAAAAGTTACGGAATGGGTGTTGAGATACTATATAGGACATGTAAGGAATTGATATGAGAATTAATTGGAAGAGAGGCTTTGCACTTTTATCTGTAAGGGATGCATAATCAATTGTATTTGGATTTAATGGCGAACAACTAATCCTTTATGAAACGCAACAAAAAGAAGATACTCCGAGCAGTGACTGTACCGTTGTCATTAGGTTTTTGTCGTGAGGTGATGATTAAGATGCGGGCGATGGGTTATGAGATGGTAGCGGTGACATCCCCTGGCCCTGAACTTGACAGGTTGAGGGATGAGGATGATTTTCATTGTGTAGCCGTTCCGATGGAGCGGCATATATCCATTGTGAAAGATTTTATGTCGCTGTGGCGCATGATAAAGGTCTTTCGTAAGGAGCGGCCTTATGTTGTCCACTCAATGACGCCTAAGGCTGGGATGATCTGTATGGTGGCCGCATGGATAACGCGAGTGCCACGAAGGGTGCATACGTTCACTGGCTTGGTTTGGCCTACGGCTACTGGGTTGAAGCGCAAGATTCTTATGATGACCGACTGGTTGACGTGTGCTTGCGCCACACATGTTATCCCAGAGGGGAAAGGGGTTATGGATGACTTGAAGAATGGTGGCATAACCCATAAACCCATGAAAGTGCTGGGCTTTGGCAATGTGATGGGAGTTGACATGGAACGTTTCAGTCCCAAACGATTCACTGTACGGAAAGATGCGAAAACATTTACGTTTCTGTTTGTAGGACGCATAGTTGGAGATAAAGGAATCAATGAATTGGTCGAGGCTTTTACTCGGTTACACAACAAGTATAATAAGGTACGCCTTGTGCTTGTGGGTAGATATGAGCATGAACTTGACCCTGTGAGGGATACTACACGTAAGTTGATTGATACGAATGATGCTATTAACGCTTGTGGACCGAGGTATTGCGATGACCTGCTGCAGATGTATGTGGATGCTGACTGCTTCGTGATGCCATCATACCGCGAGGGCTTCCCAAATACTGTACTTGAGGCGGGGGCTATGGGTTTGCCCTCAATAGTCACAGACATAAATGGTAGTCGAGAGATTATAGAAAATGGAAAGAACGGACTGATTGTGCCACCTAAGGATGTAAATTCTTTATACGAAGCGATGGAACACATGCTTACGGATAACGCTGCTCGTGAGACGATGCGAAGCAACGCTCGGACGATGATTGCCTCGCGGTTTGAAAGAAACTTTGTGCAGAAATGCCAAATTGATTTCTACAAAGAAATTATGTGACCAAAGAAATTAGATCCCCATGGGTTTTCTTTGCTATTTAAACTTGAATTAGGATGATACTTTGCCAAAACATTTTAAATCTGATGACTTTAATCAAGTTTGCAGTTTCAGATGTCCCCCCAAAAATGATTGACAAAGTGGATTGGTATTTTACATTTGAAGCCTCCAAAAGACAAGGTGTCAGCTCGATAGTCCTTGACTCGCTGGGCCATCTCAGTAAAAAACAAATTCCTTCACAGTCAGTACTCTTACAATGGATTGCTCATACAGCAACGAGTGAACATATATATGCTCAGCATAAGGAACAGATAGCTTCTTTGGCTGACTTTTATAAAGGGCATGATGTGCGTGTGTTGTTGCTGAAAGGCTATGGGTGCAGTCTTTGTTATCCCCATCCAGAGCATAGGCCGACGGGGGACATGGACATATATCTTTTTGGAAAGCAAGCAGAGGCCGATGCATTGGTGGAGAAAGTTCTTGGCATAAACGTCCATCATGGATATCATAAACATTCTACATTCTGCTACAATGGTGTCGAAGTGGAAAACCATGCCAAGTTTATTGACGACGTGTCTCACAAGAGCAACATCAGATTTGAACGCATATTGATGTCTGTATTGGAGAAGGAGGAGTGCTTGCAGAGTCCGATAGACAATGTGTTGTTGCCACCGCCAACGTTTAATGCTCTTTTCCTTTTGCGTCATACTGGTGAGCATTTTGCGTCGAATGAGATAACGTTGCGCCATGTGCTTGATGTGGGGCTGTTCTTTAGGCGTTATCATGCTCAGATTGACTGGAAGTTCATCTTCGAGGTTTACACGGCTGAGCGGATGCTTGCCTTTTTCAATGGGATAGCCACGATTTGCGTGGAGTATTTCGGTATGAGTTCAAGCTATTTTTCTTCTGGGGAACATCTGTATTCTTATCAATCCAATGTCCCTCTTGCAGAGCGTATTCTTACCGACATTTTCGAACAGAAGGCACAGTTGCCCATGTCTACTTTTGGAATCCATACCATAGGCATGAAGTTGCAGTACGCATTAGGAAAAACTTGTCGTTGGTGGCATAATCGGTGGAAGTACCAATTGGTGTACAACGAAAGCCTTGTCGAGTCGTTTTTGTGGCTCGCAAAGAACCGTTTAACACAATAAACCCAAATCGGTCATTAGACCGAAATCGACAAAAAAAACAAGACGTTCTCCATCTTTTCGCCCCTTGTCACTGTTTCTTTCCGCATCATGTTGCCGTAAGTGTTTCGCCATAGCCCGCTATGCCTT
>ERZ808274.585-NODE-585-length-16953-cov-2.586697_pt1 | contig 16953 bp, 10 predicted proteins | sample MGYA00521277_ERZ808274 | MGnify/ENA primary metagenome ERZ808274 (study PRJEB31516, sample SAMN03275597) | gut metagenome | biome: mammalia-associated habitat; material: feces | host: Papio cynocephalus | place: Kenya | collected 2012-07-28 ... | reverse complement strand
ACTTTGTCCCCTGCACAACCAGTCTGCAAAGTTAGTCAAAATTTCACGACCCAAGGTTTTTTTGTCACATTCTTGATATGGAGAAGACTCTGGTATCCGTGAGATTATAGCGTATGTCGAAGCAGCAGCACTCGCTGTAACGTGGACGGCGCTGACAGCAGGTCATATAGTCGGGATTGAAGCCACGGAAAATCATCTGAGTGATGTCGAGGCTCAGTATGTTCTCACGAAGCAGAGCCCGAAGCACGGAATAGTTCCGCGTGAGTATTCTCATGACGTTGGTCTTGTTCCTTATGCTGAGCTTTCTCTCCCCGTAGTTGTAGCGGTTCTTGCAGGAATCGCAGCAATATAGCCTGTCATTCCTTCCATACGGAACAGGCTCGCCGCACTCCAGACAGCGCCTCACATATTCATTGTTCTCTTCATTGAAACCGTAACCCATAAGACCGATGTTTTCCATGATGCAAATATGGCGAGCGAAAATGACAATCACAAGAGACGGTACCCAAGTGTAATGAATTGTGCCGCAATTTTTTATATTTTTTGACATTTCGACGGAATATATAATTTTTTCTTTATGTCACGGAACTGTCTTCACATTTCAAAATTTCGAAAAAGTCTCAAAAAAAATTTATATGCCCATATAAAAAAGCGACATAAAACATAAATTCCGAAATAAATCGGCCCGGCAGGCATACCGAAGCATTGATGCTCAGAACTTTTTTGCAGTACTTTGCGGCACGCGGCGGTGAAGAGAGCTCCTGAGCCGGCGCGGACAGAAAGGGCGCTTTCCGGAAACCGTCCAGAAAAAATCAAACAAATCATCAATTCTGAAACATGGAAACAATCAACAGAGTGGAACTTCAGGGAACTGTAGGCAACATCAGGATGCAGGAAGCGGGAGAGAGGAAAGTGCTCCATTTCTCGCTCGTGACGAACAGGGTCGGACGCAACAAGGACGGCGAGAACATCGTCGAGTCCTGCTGGCACAACGTGGAGGCGTGGGAAGGCCCGAACATCGCGGATTTCTCGAAAATCGTGAAAGGCTGCAACGTGCACCTGTTCGGAAGAATCCGGTACTCGAAATATGTCGGCAGCGACAAAATCGAGAGAACCGGCACGGACATAATCGCGACAAAGCTTGAAATTGTCGAGGACGGGGCGGCATAGCCCTGCTGTCTGCCGGAAGTCCGAACGGGGAATTGACATGGACTTCCGGCTTCTTTCACCGTTCGTCCGCATTTATTTGTGTATGTGGGGGAATACGGCATTATCCGAGGACATATCTCCGATGCGGGATATTGCAGGAAGCGAGTTTTTTGATAAATTTGCGGCAAAATACTCATAAAAATGCTACGAAAAGTCAGAATCGCTCTCGCGGCGGTCTTCTTCACGGGGATTACGCTGCTTTTCCTTGACTTCACCGGAGTCCTGCACCTCTATCTCGGATGGATGGCGAAGATTCAGTTCATTCCGGCCGCGCTCGCGCTCAATTTCGGAATTGTCGCGGCGCTGGTGCTGCTCACGCTGCTGCTTGGCAGGGTCTATTGCTCGGTCATCTGCCCGCTCGGAGTCATGCAGGACATAATCTCATGGATTCACGGAAAGATTAAAAAGAAGAATCTCTACCGGTTCAAGTACCGCAGGCCGCTTACGGCACTGCGCTACACGGTGATGGTCGCGTTCATCGCGGCAATGGCTCTCGGAGTCACCTCCATAGCCGCCCTCATCGCTCCCTACAGCGCGTACGGAAGAATCGCGACGGAACTGTTCGCTCCTGTCTATCGGGGATGCAACAACCTTCTCGCGATGATTGCGGAACATTTCGACAGCTATGCGTTCTACTCAACAGACGTATGGATCAAGAGCGTGCCGACATTCGTCGTCGCGGCAGTGACATTCGCGCTGCTCGCGGTTCTTTCCTGGAAATGGGGAAGAATCTGGTGCGACAGCATCTGTCCCGTGGGTTCTCTGCTCGGCCTCGTTTCGCGGTTCAGCCTTTTCGCGCCGGTGATTGACACGGACAAATGCCGGAACTGCGGGCTGTGCGGGAGGCGCTGCAAATCCTCTTGCATCGACACTGCGAACCACCGCGTTGACTACAGCCGCTGCGTGGCTTGCATGGACTGCCTGTCGGTCTGCCGCGACGGTGCGATTCAGTATAAGTTCAGATACGGGAAGAATACCGCAGGGACGGGCGGCGCGGAAGAAACTGTCGCCAATGGCGGGGAACAGATTTCCTCAGCAGCGGAGGAAATGCAGACAACCACCACCGGCAAGCCGGAGAACGGTACGCGCCGCGAGTTTATAAAGGCCACGGCAATCACTGTCGGGACACTTGCGGCGGCCGAGATGGCGCGTCCGGTGGAAGCGGCCGCCCAGCAGATGAAGGTCGATGGAGGGCTGATTACTCTTCCCGAGAAGAAGGCTCCGAAGAGAGAGACTCCTCTCAAGCCGGCCGGTTCCGGAAGCCTCAGGCACTTCACGGACCACTGCATTGCCTGCCAGCTCTGCGTCTCCGCCTGCCCGAATCATGTGCTGAGACCATCTACGAGCCTTGACACGCTGATGCAGCCGGAGATGTCCTACGAAAAGGGCTACTGCCGTCCGGAATGTACGAGATGCTCGTCAGTCTGCCCGGCAGGGGCAATTGCAGAGGTGAGCCGCGAGGAGAAATCTTCCATTCAGATAGGACACGCCACGGTCGATTACAGGCTCTGCGTCGCGGCTGCCGAAGGGGTCAAGTGCGGCAACTGCGCAAGGCACTGTCCGGTCGGGGCGATACGGATGGTGCGCAAGGATGGGTCAGACAAGGATTCCGTGAGGATTCCGGCCGTCAATGAGGAGCGCTGCATAGGGTGCGGAGCCTGCGAATACAACTGTCCTGCCGCCCCGCTGAGCGCGATTCATGTGGAGGGACACGCCGTCCACAAGGAATTGTAGAACCGGCACAATGGTGCAGAAAGTCCGCCGCGGGAGGCGGAACGAGAACTTGAAGTAACAGTCTGATTTATAAACATATGAAAAGAAGAGAATTCATAAGGGTGAGCGGGATGGCTGCGGCAGCGGCGGCGACCGCAGGGACACTTGCGGGCTGCGCTGAAAACGGACGGGACGAGGCAGAGGCCGGCGGATCCGCCGAAGCGGCAGACGGCGGAGAAATGACATACAGGACAGACCCGAAGACAGGGGACAAGGTCAGCGTGCTCGGCTACGGGTGCATGCGCTGGCTGATGAAAAAGGACGGGGACGGCAAGGACATAATCGACCAGGATTCGGTGAACGAACTCGTGGATTACGCCCTCGCCAACGGCATCAACTACTTCGACTCATCCCCAGTCTATCTTCAGGGACAGAGCGAGGCGGCCACGGGGCTCGCGCTGAGCCGCCACCCGAGGGAGTCATACTATATAGCGACGAAGCTCTCCAACTTCAGCAACTGGACGCGGGAGAACTCGATGCTCATGTACCGGAAGTCCTTCGAGAACTTCCGGACGGACTACATAGACTACTACCTCCTGCACAGCATAGGGCGGAGCATGGAGGACTTTGAAAACAGGTATGTGAAGAACGGAATGCTGGATTTCCTGCTCAAGGAACGCGAGGCCGGACGGATAAGGCATCTCGGATACTCGTTTCACGGAAAGGAGGACATGTTCGACGAACTGCTCAAGACCCACGATAAATACCATTGGGACTTCATCCAGATTCAGATGAATTACCTTGACTGGGACTATGCGGACGGCAGGAACAGCAACGCGAGACATATGTACGAGGAACTTTCAAAACGCGGAATCCCTGTCGTGATCATGGAGCCGCTGCTCGGCGGCCGTCTGTCCAAGGTCTCTGACAATGTGGCGGAAAAGCTCAAGCAGCGCGACCCGTCATCAAGCGTGGCGTCGTGGGCATTCAGATTCGCCGGATCTCCGGAGGGCGTGCTCTGCGTGCTGAGCGGAATGACCTACATAGAGCACCTTAAGGACAACCTGAAGACCTGCTCCCCTCTCAAACCGCTGACGGAAGAAGACGACAAGTTTCTGATGGACGTGGCCGAACTGATTCACAGCTACCCGACCGTGCCGTGCAACGACTGCAAGTACTGTATGCCTTGCCCTTACGGAGTTGACATCCCGGCAATCCTGCTGCACTACAACAAATGCGTAAATGCAGGTCTCGTTGTACCGCAGCCCGAAACGGGTGACGAGAATTTCAGCGAGGAGATGAGGGCGTACAGGAAAGCCCGCCGTGCCTATCTCATCAGCTACGGACGCAGCATAGAGAGAGTACGGCAGGCAAACCGGTGCATCGGCTGCGGACAGTGCATGAGCCATTGCCCGCAGAGCATTCAGATTCCTAATGAGCTGCACCGTATTGACCGCCTCGTCGAAAAACTGCGGAGAGGAGAATAAAAGCGGCCTTGCAATCCATCTTTTATTCCCCTCTCCGCCTAAGCTGACTCACTCAGTTGGTCTGAATGAAATTTAGACCAGTTCGCTACCGCTGCATTATGGTGTCTGAGATTTTAATTGGCTCCGTAGTCCTCGGAGTCTTTCTTAACGGCGTCGGGAATTGTCGTCCTTACATAGACGCTCGGGGTGTCGTCGCCGCCGACAAGAACTAGCGAGAGACGGTCTCCGGACAGAGAGAAGCTGTAGCTGCCTCCCCACGGATGGTTTTCGCCGTAATTGCCGCTGAGTATGCCGTCGCTGATGGAATACTTGCCGCTGAACTTGCTGTAGTGCCCGGAGCCGAGCCGCTGCCAGCACTCGAAATTCATATCTTCAGTAAAGCTCACATAGACATCCGCAGAGCTTTCCTCCGCGTCCTGACCGAAATAGCTTTCAAGCTTCCATTCCCCGATGACCGACGGGACATCAGGTTTGTTGTCCTTGGTGCACGACCATAACGCTGCTGCCGCGAGGGTCAATAAGATTACTGCCTTTATTCCTTTCATCTTGTTGCATTCTTGAATTTTGTAAGACATCCGCTTGTCAAGATTTTCGCTTGTCAAGATTTTCGCTTGTCAAGATTTCCACTTGTCCGGGACTGCGTCAGAACCAGCCTCCGTTGTCCGAAAGCGCAGGCCTCGAAATTATTGAAATCGTACGGGTCATCACTATTCCGCCCGGCAAACCGTTCTCCCCGTCAGGAAGCGTCGAGCCGGCGACGGCGTGGACGGTAATTCGGGCGCATCCCGACTTGGTAGGATAAATGCGCAGCTTCCCGTAGGCCATCTTAGGAGTTTCGGCGAGACCGAGAGCCTCGCTGTCCTCAGTCGAAACCTCGACGGCTCCGTCCGGATAGTAGAGATCCGGGGCTCCGCCGCCGAAATACTCAGAGATGTCAATCCTCTGGGATTTCCCCGTCTCCGCCATCACCGACGGAACTCCGTCCATCTGCATATAGAGCCTCCAGACATCAGTCACGCCGCTTCCCATCTGCCCCTTATACGGATTGAGCATAATGTTGCCGATGGATGTCCCGACAAGGGAGCGCTTGGTTCCGTTCAGACGGTTGTCAATCCGCGACACGGACGACAGCAGGATGGACTTGAACTCGTCATTGGTGTAGTGCAGACCCTGCTTCAGCGCGTATGAAAGCCCGAGCGCAGCCACTCCGCTGACATGAGGGCAGGCCATTGACGTTCCCTGCATATAGCCGTAATTCGCCGCAGATCTGTCCCCTGTCGGCCTTCCGTTCTCGTCCCAAAGGACTATGGATTCCGTGGGCATCGTGGAAAGGATGCCGCCCTTCATGTCATCGGTCTTTCCGCCCGCATAGTAGTCGCCTCCGGGAGCGGAGATGTTGCACCCGTAGCCGTAGTTGGTATAGTATCCGGGAAGGCCGTCGGCCCCAACGGCGCAGACGCTTATGCAGTCATTGAGCGCGGCCGGATAACCCGACATGGCCTTACCGTCATTTCCGGATGCGAATATGGCGACTCCGCCGTCCAGTGCCGAGCAGTTCGACTTTGCAAGGAAATAGCGTATTGCATCTATTTCCGCCCGATAGCCGTAACGGGCATATTCGGCTTCGCTCTTCACAGAACCGGACGTGATTCCGAACGAGCACTGCGCGATGCACGCCCCGTTGTCCGCCGCATACTCAAAGGCATTCACGACGCCGCTGACGGTGCTCTTTCCTTGGTTGAATATCTGGCAGGACATAATCTTAACTCCATCTCCGCGCCCGCTGCCGCCGGCGACGCCGCAGACACCGACTCCATTGTTATTGACCGCAGCAACGGTTCCGGCCACGTGAGTTCCGTGTCCGCTGTTCCCGTCGCTTTTCCAGTCGAGGTTCGGAGTTCCATCGACGAAATTATAGCCGTGGATGTCGTCCCTGTAGCCGTTCCTGTCGTCGTCCGTTCCGTTGCCGGCAATCTCTCCGGGATTCGTCCAGATGTTTGCGGCAAGGTCGGGATGGTCGCACTGCACGGCCTCGTCGATGACGGCGACCACAACCTCCGGATTTCCGGCACAAAGACTCCACGCACGCGAGACATTGATGTCCGCCCCGACCCTTGCAGTCGGGCACCAGCCCTTGTCCCCGGTGTTCTCAAAGCCCCACTGGTCCACACGGTAGGGGTCATTGAAGCCTGCGGCGGCAATCGCCCTCGTCGCGGGACCGGGTTCGTAAGGCCATGACCGCCAGTCAGAACAACGCTCCACCGAAGCGTTGAACTCGACGCTCGAAACGCAGGCGAGAGAAGCCAGCGCCGCAGCCCCTGCCTCGACATCATAGTCCTCCGCGAACTCCACAGCAAGCCAGCGGTCAAGCCCCAATCGCCTCTTGAGTTCAACATCCCCTGTTTCCATATTAAACAGCGGCGTCACGTGCAACACTCCGGAGACCGCCCCGGCTGCCGCAATTACGGCCTCGACGTCGTCAGACGCATAGACCATAAGCACGGTTCCGCTCTGTGAGGAAGCGACGTTGCATATTTTCTGTACACCGGCAATGTCCTCCGCATCATCGGATGGCAGCCCTGCCATGTCCGAGCAGCCGACGGCAAGCAGAGCGGCCGACAGCATAAAAGTCAATGTACCAATTCTTTTCATCAGCAAAACTACACTAAGCCTTTTATTATCTCAAAAAGGACAGGCGAGACACACCCGCCTGTCCTGAACATATCCCGGTTCAAAGATAGCTATTTTTCAACAATCTTCAATCCGTTAATCCGGTGACCGTTCTTTTCTGCCTTGACCGCCTGCCGAGACGAAACAGAGAAATCAGCCGCCGTGACGGTTCGCTCGCCGACAAAACCCTGCTCAATGCCATAGAGTTTCACCTTAACCTTAGCCGCGTCGATGATTGAACGGATATGCCCGCGCCTTGTCTCCACACAGTTGAACGGAAGTGCCTGAGCCATCTCGCTCACCGCATGGAGCTCGCTCATTCCGGAGACAGCCTTGGAAGTAGGCGCAACCCCATTGTCATCCTTGCCTTCCGCGACGAAGAGAAGGTCGGAATACCATGCCAACGACCCGAGCGCGTTCTTATATTCCGCATCTCCGAATGCGACTGCGGCAATGCCCGTAAACTCAAGTTTGGCCTGCTGAACATAAGCCGGAGAAGGTACAATCGCAATATACCCGTCAGCAACAAATCCGCCCCAGAGGAGATAGTCATATCCACCGGTGTAAGGCTGCTTGTCCGTGGCAATGTACGGCATAGTCCAGTAAGAACCGTAAGCGCCCCAGTCCTGTGAAAGGCTATAGAGTATGCCGTCATAGCATTCCCAAACCATCGTGTCATCGAAATCAATCGGCTCGCCGCCTTCCTCATCCGGCTCAGTCAGGACATTGAAAATGCCCTTGATGTCAACATATTCGGTCACGATACCATCCTCATCCGGCTCGCTGTCAGGCTTGCTGCTGTCAGAAATCGTAACCTTAGAGATATATTCACGGATCCCGAGCTTTCCGAACTTATTGACCGCGTAGAAATTATATTTCCCGAAATATCCGTCCGACTTCGCCGGGACAAGTTTCTCATCGACATCATCGAAAGAATAGTCTTCATAAATCGGGAGCGGGTCGCCGGTCGTCGTCACGGATGATTCGCTGACAATGACATTCGACTCATATCCGTTTGAGGCATATACAACGAGCTGATACTCAGTGCCTGGAAGGAGCGAAGGCACAATGCCGACATACCCGGTTCCATTGATTGCCTTTAGAACATCCTTATCGACAGAAGCTGCGGAAACAACATTCTTTACGACTGCACTCATGTTGCCAACGATGTCCATTTTCTTCGCCGCGACAATCTTCACATCAGTCAGGTCCTTGCCATAGACATAGAACTCGATGGTGTTGTCGGTAGAATATCCCTTCGGGACATATTTCTCCGCAGAACCGACGCCGCAGCTCAGCACGACAGGAACAGTCTCGCCCTTGGCGATGTAGGAGAATGTCTCTGCGACACTCTTGCTCGGATTGCCGTCCTTGTCGAAAGATACTGCGATGATGGTGTAGTAGCCGGTCGCCATGCCGCTCACTGTTATTGACGGATTCTGAAGATCGACAGTCTTGGCATTCGCATCGCTCTCAAGAGCAGTCCTGTTCTCATAGATTTCGCCGTCGTCGAGCTTTCCGTCATAAATCTGATAGACAGCCTTGGTGACGTCGGCTCCGAGAACAAAGTCGATAGGCTGGTCACCGTCCTCGGCATCTCCGAGTTCAATGGCTATGCTGTAGTCCTTAAGAACCGCACCCGGAAGAACGAACGCGAACTTCCCGGCTGTGTTACCGTAATAAGTTCCCTCGGAAGGCAACACCACATAACACCCCTTTTGAGGAAATGTTATCACCCCGTCCTCAAGGGTTCCGTACTCGTCCCTGGCGGAAGCTATGGACATCACTCCATAACCGAAGTCTATGCCGATGGATTGGCTCGGAATCGAAATCTTGGCAGGATCGCTGGCATCGATATAGGTCCAGGTTCCGGCCGGGCAGCCTTCCTCCTCCTTATGGGGAGCATAATCCGGGTCAATAATGTCGAGGTAGTCAACGCTATAGACATCCAGCAGACGATAGTAGCCTTTCTTGTCGGCTCTCTCATATACCTCAACCTTGTCATTGAAAACATACTCCAGAGAGAAAAGACCGGCAATGAAATCATCCCGCCATGAGCCATATTTCTCCCCGTTGGCGCCGAGCACCCTCTCCCACTTCACGCGGGAAACGGTAAAGTCAATTGAAACAGGGTTCACGCCGTACGAGCTGACATATTTCCTGTCAGTCAGGGAAATGGTGCAGGCGTATTCCTTGCCCAGTTCGGCCTTTGGGAATGAAACCTTGAAAGTGGTCTCCGTCTGTCCGTCAACAAACTCAATCTTACCGAGGGTGAATATGTCTTCACTGGCCGTAACCGTAACGGGAACGGTTATGTCGCCGTCCTCAACGGCCCTGGCAGCCTTGAATTCGAGTTCCGTAGCCTCATCGGGGTCAAGGCTTATCGTTCCGCCCTGTCCTGACGGAAAATAAACTCCGAAGCAGTCCTTCTCATCCGCCTCTCCGGGAACATATTCCTCCTTGTTGCAGGACACGAGGGTAAGCCCCAGCCCGACGGCGGCAATCAGTAAATATTTTGCCTTGTTCATAATTCTCTTCATTTAAATGTAAAACAGCTGCTACTCCCACAATGGAATCACCTGAGACGGGTCTGGGTTGTTCAGTTCCGGGGTTATGCCCGTGTTGGCCTGGAACTCGCCGCGTGTGATGACTATGTTCCACTCAGGAGAACGCCCGGAGGTGTTGAACCTCATAGTAGCCGGGAAATTTGTTCCCGTATATCCCCTCGTGATGCCCTGGTTCAGACGCTTGTAGTCAAAGATCAGCACGCCCTCTCCCCAGAACTCGGCCCGCTTCTGAAGGAGCATCTCCTTGAGGAACGCCTTTTCGGTAGCGGCGGAACTCTCGTAGGAACCGTCCGTGATGCGATGGCTCATGAAATCCGTAAGAGCCTCATTGGCCGCAGTAAGGTTATGCTGACGGGCGAGAGCCTCCATCTTGATGAAATACATCTCCTCCACCCTCATCATAGGGTAGTCGCCCACACCGCCGGTGACATAGTTGTCAATCTCGCCGTACTTTGCGCGGAACTTGATGTTGGCATAGCTCTTTATTCGCTTATAGAACGCGGCAATCTGATCGGAACTGCCGGCAAGTTTGTAGTCATAGTACTCCGACTTCTTCGGATCTATGAACGAGTGCTTGCGGAAGTCACTGTCCGAGATGCTGTCGTACAGGGACTTGCCGGCTCCGAACTGGGCGTAGTAGCCATAGCCCCATGTGGCCTCGCTTGAAATCCAGGCATTGAAGGAGGTGAGGTTTCCGACAGACTCGCTCACGACAGGGATACCCCAAATCCATGAGTTCTGTGAAGACGCGGAGTTGAAGCCGTTTGCGGAATCTTCCCACTCATTCTGTGTGAGAGGGGTCTTGCCGCTCTTCGCAATAGCCTTCTCGGCATAGTCCTGAGCCTTCTTGAAGGCATCATTGTCAAATTCGGTGTCGGAGACATAGCCGAGTTCCAGCCATGTCCTCGCAAGGAGTCCATCGACCATCGCGGCGCCGGGTTCAAGGGCGGAGCCTTCATATCCGTCGATGTACTTCTCCGCCTTCTCAAGGTCGCTGAGTATGAAATCGTACATTTCCTTTCTCGGCACACGCTTGTTATTCATGGCCTCCTTTTCGGTGGTCTTCTCAGTCACGATAGGAACAGTGAGCCCATAGACACCCTCGGGAACAGTGTAGTTCTTGTAGTTGGCCTCCTTGACCGGCTTTGCCTCATAGAGACGCGCGAGGTCGAGATAGAAAGACGCCCTGTAGGCATATGCCTGTCCGAGTGAAACCAGTGTCGAGGCGTCAAGCTTCTCCGGGTCGTCGATGGAGGCGATGATGTTGTTCGCCGCAAAAATCCATGAATAGTAGGCATCCCAGTAGTAGGAGCACATCCAGTAGTCCGAACCCTGATATTTGTTGGAAAGCCAATAGGTGAACCACCATGAAGACGAACCGCAATAGATGAAGTCTTCAAGCATACACTCCGTAAGCATGTGAACCGTCGGCATTCCGAAGTCTATATGCGTGCCGTAAAGACTGTAGTAGCCGGCCGCATTGTGCCTGTGAAGCGAGGCCGTGAGCGCCCCGAGCTTAACCGCAAGAGGGTCGTCGCTCTTCTGAATCTGGTCATCGGTGACGGTGCTCCCGGCCGGGAACGTCTCCTTGATGCATGAAGACGCTGACAGGGCAAGTGCCACGATAACAAATAATCCGAATATATTCCTTTTCATTGTCATTGTCTTTTAGAATGTGATGTTTATAACGCCGGAAAGCGTCCTTACCGGAGAGTTGACCGAGTCGTTGGTGCTTCCGCTGAAACTGTATCGAGGGTCAAGTCCCTGCCTGTATGAACAGTACCAGATGTTGTCACAGGTGAGGTAGAAACGGAGCTTGCTGACCTTTATCTTCTGCGTAATCTTCGACGGCAGGGTGTAGCCAATCTGAGCATTCTGGAAGTTCAGATAACTTGCCGGAACAAGGAAACGGTCTGATGAGGACGAGTTGTACTGGTCGCCGAGCTGGAATCTCGGAATGTCCGTGTCCGTATTCTCCGGAGTCCATGCCTTGAGGATGTCCTTGTGGAAGTTTCCACCTGTGTTGTCGGCTACAGGACTGGCCATAAGGGAGGCATATCCGGAATCATAGGTAAGGCCGCCGAGGGAATATGTGAACGACACGGAAATGTCAACCCCAAAGAACTCGAAGCTTGTTCCGAAGCCGCCGTAGAGCTTCGGAGTAGGGTCGTCGCAGAGATAATCCGTCGCCTGAGAATACACGTTCGTAGTCTCACGTCCCGTCACGTTGCCCTGCTCGTCCTTGACGTCCTTGTACCAAAGAGGCTCGCCCGTGGCCTTGTCAACGCCTGCGTATTTCGGCATATAGAAGGTGTAGAGAGGCAGTCCCTCGCCGATGAACTTGTTGCCGTTGGCATATCCGCTGAAGCCCTCGATTGTACGGGTCTTCTTCTCGTCGGGGATGTACGTCACCTTGTTAGTGTAGTGAGTGGCGTTCGCATACACATCCCACCGGAAGTTCTTGGTCTGGACAGGGGTTCCGTAGAGCGAAATCTCGATGCCCTGATTTCTCATGTCACCGACATTGTCGTAGTATCCGCCGTATCCGAGGGACGCCGGGACGGTGAAGTAGTAGAGCATATCGGATGTCTTCCTGTAGAAATACTCGACGGTTCCGGAAAGGCGGTTGCCGAAGAACTCGAAATCAACGCCGGTGTTGAAGTTGGTGTTAGTCTCCCAAGTGATGTCCTTAGTTCCCTTGGTGCCGAAAATCGTCGCGATTCCGTTGTTGTTGTCGTTCACGATAGAGTATGTATCGACATAGAGATAATTGCCGATGTTGTCGTTACCCTGCGAGCCGATGGAAGCCTTAAGTTTGAGCATATCCACCCAAGAAGCATGGAACCAGGACTCGTGGTTGATGAGCCACGCCGCGCTGGCTGACCAGAAGTTACCCCAGCGGTAGTCCGGATGAAACCTTGACGATGCGTCGCGGCGATATGATGCGCTCGCGAAGACCCTGTTGGCATAATCGTACTGTGCGCGGACGAAATAGCCTTCATTCATATATGTGCTGCGTGATGAAGCGGCTGCCTTTGAATCCACGACGGCTCCGTTGAGCTCGTCGTTCGACATGTCGAATACATTTGACTTAGACGCAGAAAGGGAATAGCCGTTCTGCACAAAATTCTCATGTCCGAGGAGCACGTTCACATTATGGTCTCCGAACGCCCTGTTCCAGGAGAGCAGCTGCTGGAGGTTGTAGTAGAGCGTGCGGTCGTGAGACTTGTCTGTATATCCGCCGTCCTCAGCGAACTGGCCATAATATTTGTTGGCCATATTCGTAGCCCTGACTTCCTGAAGTCCGAAACCTCCGTTGAGAGAGAACTTGAAATCCTTGAGGAATGTGATGTCAGCAAATGCGGTTCCGTTCACTGCGTTGCCCTCGGAGTATGCCCTGTCGAGTTTGAGGGCCGCGAGAGCGTTGGAGCCGTTGAATGTCGGACGGGTAAGACCGGCGTTCATACCGTTACCGTAGTCGTACATCTTGTGGCCGTACGAGTCGTACATAATCTGCTTGTTGGCGTCCCTCACATACAGCGGGTAGATAGGAGCCACGGCCGTGGCATTCGCGAACACGTTTCCGGTGCTGGACTCGCCCTCGTCGGAATTGGCATTTGTGTAGTTGAACTTGGTATATGCGGCGTTTCCTCCGACTTTCAGCCATTTCTTCGCCTGATAGTCAGCCTTGAGACGCGCGGTGTATCTCGTCATGTGCGCACTGTCTATGATACCATAATTCTTGAGGTAGCCGGCTGACGCGAGAATCGAGGCCTTGCCGGTGGTTCCGGACACGCTGATGTTGTATTCCTGCCTCAGAGAAGAGTGGTAGGCCGAGTCCATCCAGTTGTCCGGCTGCAGCCAATAGTCCGTGCCGTCGTAGTTCACGAGACGGCCGAGAGTCGCGTTAGGGTTGACCTTTCCGTTCGTCCCGATAAATGACTGCCCTTCAGGAACGGTATAGACCATATATTCAAGCCCCCCGTCACCCTGAGCGCCGGTCAATACGGAATTAGCCTTCAGCCATGCGTCACTCGCGCTCGAACCGGCGGACACATAGCTGTTGTAAAGAGCCGCATAGTGCGTCTCGTAATACTGTGCAGGGTCGGTGATGTAGTCGTAGTATTTAAGGGCCTTGGTATTCCATCCCCACTTTGCGTCAATGTTCACCACAGCCTCCCCGGCCTTTGCCTTCTTGGTCGTAATCATGATGACGCCGTTGGCTCCGCGTGCGCCATAGAGGGCATTGGAAGCCGCGTCCTTCAGGACGGTCATAGTCTCAATGTCGGCCGAGTTAATGTTGTTAAGGTCCCCCGAATACGGCACTCCATCAACGACGAAGAGCGGCGAAGAACCGGCGCTAATTGAAGAAGTTCCTCGGATTCGTATGCTCGGAGAGGTTCCGAGAGTTCCGGACGAGGTGGTCATCTGCACGCCGGCGACGACTCCTTCGAGTGCGCGGGTAGCGTCCGACGACTGCACCTTGGCGATGTCGGATGACTTCACGACCGTGGCCGAACCGGTGAATGACTCCTTTGTCGATGTACCGAACGCGACGACGATGGTCTCGTCGAGGGCGGTGGCGTCAACCGGAAGTTCAACATTGACGATGCTCCTGCCGGCGGCCGCTGCCTCGACCTGCTTGTAACCGACGGAGATGAACACGAGCACATCTTCTCCTGCCTTGACCTTGATGCTGTAATTACCGTCAGCATCGGCCGATGTGCCAGTCATTGTGCCTTTGACCTGAACTGATGCGAAAGGGATGCCTTCGCCTGTGGAGGCGTCGGTGACCTTGCCGGAAATCTCCCTGTTCTGCGCAAGGGCAAGTCCGGCGGACATCATGATGGCCACGAAAAAAAGAAGGACTTTTTTCATAAGCAAAAATTTAATTAAACATTATAATACCTTTGATGCGATTTCAACATTTATCATCATGCGATTTTTCACATTCACTACTACTCCGCGCACCTCCGCCCGTATGCCCCGAAACCGTGTGCTGAAAACCGTGCACTAAAAAACGGGCGTTTTATTGTGCGTGCGAATTGCAAAGTTTGTGATTAAATTTCACAAATCCAAATCTTTTTAGGTTGTCTGACAGTCGTTTAACCAACGATGCTAATACTTTAGGAAATAAATTGCTTTTAATTTATTATGTAAATTCGACAAAAAGTAACGATTTGACATTATTTTTGTTTTGACGACGCGAAATGAAAATTTTTGAAAAATGTTCAATTTTCTTCAAAAATCTCGGTTAAATCACATTAAACGCATATTTTCCCACCCGATTTTCCACTCCGCAGCCCCCGCTCAAAGTGTTACTTTCTGATACGCTGTATGTCCTTTATTCCGACATTATTCCGACACAAATATATGCTTTATTCCGACACTATCCAAGAATGGCTAAATTTCATTCTGTTCGGACGCGATTGCTTCGCCGGGCTGGATGCGGTAGTTCATCCGGCGGAGTCGGGCGAGGGTATTGCGGTGGACATTGTAGAGCTTGGCGACTGAGGCCATTGTGCTTCCGGAAGCGATGAGCGCCTCTATGTCGCCGGATTCGCTGCATATCCTTTGAACTTTCTCCGAGTGTCCCTTAGGCCGGCCGAGGTTCACGCCTGCGGTCTTCTTTGCGGCAAGGGCCTCGCGGGTCCGCTGGGAGATGAGGTTTCTTTCGATTTCGGCGGCGAGGGCGAACGCGAATGCGATGATCTTTGAGTTTATGTTGTCGGCGAGGTCGAAGTCGTCCTTTATCGTGTGGATGCGCAGTCCTTTCTGGGAGCAGATGTTGAGTATGGACATAATCATCAGCATATTACGGCCGAGGCGCGATATTTCAGAACACACGAGCAGGTCTCCGGACCTCATCCTCCGAATGGCTTTTCCGAGCATACGCTTTTCCCATGAAACAGTCCCCGAAACTGATTCCGTCACCCAACCGTCAATGTCCAGCGAATGCTCCCTGCACCATCTTTTGATTTCATATTCCTGACTTTCAAAGGGTTGCTCCTGTGTGCTGACCCTCACATACGCAATGACAGACATGATTGTTTCGGACTTGTAATGTATTGAAAATATGTTTGTTATGTAGACATTTTCCCGTGCACTAAAAAACGCCCGTTTTTTAGTGCACGGTTTTCTGCACACGGCTTCGGAGCATACGGGCGGAGGTGCGCGGCGAGTAGTAGTGAATGTGAAAAATCGCATCAAAGGTATTATATGTTTAACAATTCTAATGAGTTTTTTATGAGTAAAAGATTATTCTCATTAGCGCTGTGCCTGCTGATTGGCGTGGCCACGGCATTCGCTCAGACTGTAAAGGTCTCCGGAACTGTCACGGACAACAACGGCGACCCTGTGGTCAGCGCGGCTGTCCAGCTCAAGGGCAGCACAAGCGTCTATACTATGACAGACGCTGTCGGAGAGTTCTCCATCAATGTTCCCGGCGACGGCACCCTTGCCGTAAGCTGCCTCGGGTTCACCCCGACAGAAGTTCCGGTCAACGGACGCAGCACTGTTACGATTCAGCTCAAGCCCGACAGTCAGGTGCTTGAAGACGTCATCGTCGTGGCTTACGGAACGGTCCGAAGGGAAGCCAACACGGGCTCCGTCACATCGGTAAAGAACGAACAGCTGGCGCAGGTCCCGGCGACATCAGTCGATAAGATGCTCGCGGGAAAGATGGCCGGCGTGTCAATAACGTCGGGCTCCGGCCAGCCGGGCTCGACATCAACCGTCCGCGTGCGCGGAACGTCATCCATCAACGCCGGCAACGAGCCTCTCTGGGTTGTCGATGGCATTCCGGTGATGAGCGGCGACGGACGCCAGATGTCTAACATGGGTGTCGGCGGCGGCTCTTCAACCACTTTCCTCAACCCTAACGACATCGAGTCAATCACTGTCCTCAAGGACGCGGCCGCGGCATCCATCTACGGTTCCCGCGCAGCCAACGGAGTCATACTCGTGACCACCAAGAGCGGAAAGAACGGGCAGGCAAAATTCACCGCGAGGGCAAAGTACGGGGCGCAGCAGCTCATCAACGACAACAATTACCGTCCCCTCACAGGCTCCGAGCTGCTCGATTACAAGCGAGTATGCGCAATCAACGCCGGCTACAATCCGGACGACCCGACTTCGCAGTACTATTATCCTCAGTCGCTTCTTCAGAACGGGACAACGGACTGGTACAAAGAGCTCACCAAGGTCGGTTCACTTCAGGAGTACGAGATCAACGCCACCGGCGGTACTGAAAAGGCTTCATACTACTCGTCAGTTTCATATCACAAGAATGACGGCGAGTTCTATGC
>ERZ808274.580-NODE-580-length-17045-cov-4.527075_pt1 | contig 17045 bp, 25 predicted proteins | sample MGYA00521277_ERZ808274 | MGnify/ENA primary metagenome ERZ808274 (study PRJEB31516, sample SAMN03275597) | gut metagenome | biome: mammalia-associated habitat; material: feces | host: Papio cynocephalus | place: Kenya | collected 2012-07-28 ... | reverse complement strand
GCGACAGCCACGGGGGGCTCTATCGGCGGAGCGCCGTCCACGACGATCTCCACCCACGTCCTGAAGCGCACCGCGCCTCCCACGGCCACGCGCGTCCTCCTGATGACCCCGGCCTTCTCCAGCCCTCTCAGGCACCTCGTGTACATGTTGTTCCTCGGGTCGCCCTCGCGCCTCACCGCGGCCATCTCGTCCTGCCACATGGCGCCTCCTCTCGCCCGCAGCTCCGCCAGCGCCGCGTCCTGCCTCGACCCCATCGCTCCGACCTCCCTGCACCGGACGCACGGGACGCACGGGGCATCCCGCGGAGCAGGTCCTCCTTCCCGGGGACCCTCCTGCACACGGTCATGCCCTCCTCCGCGTCGCTCATCGCCGGAGGCGTCCACGGCTCCTCCAGGAACGCCCCCTGCAGCGCCGCGCTCCTGCGCACGGCCTGCTCCAGGCGCGACCTCAGCTCCGCCCTCCTCCGCGGGTCGTCCTCCGCTCCGATCAGCCTCCACGTCGTCCCGTACATCGCATCCATGAACCCTCTCTCCATCAGCATGTCCTCTCCTCTCCCGTCTCTCCTTCCGTCCCCTCCCCGTCCGGGTCGCGTCCCGACGCGCAGGCCAGGAGCCTGCCCGCCAGCTCGACGCACGCCGCGGGGTCCAGCAGGAGCGGGGAGCCGCCGACGGCCTCCAGCTCGGCCCTCCCGTCGTCCAGCAGGCCCACGCGCACGTCGGCGGGGCCTCCCGAGGGCGTCCTGACGCGTCCTCCCGCCGGGCGGAGCGGTGCGTCGGGGGCGCGGTCGGCGTCGCGGAGCAGGCGGAGCAGGCCCTCCAGCTCCAGGGCCTCCTCCGTGGGGGCGGGGCGGAGCCCCTCGGGCGTCTGCACCCTCCGCGTCAGCGCACGAGGCGGCGCGCGGGCGACGAGCAGCCCGGGCACGCCGTCCCTCGCGGACACGACGCACCTGCCTCCCGCGACCTCGTCCAGCAGGGCCGTCACGACCCTCCGGGGCCCCGACACGCGGAGCGTCAGCCCGGACGCCTCCCACGCCGGCCCCGCCGACGTCAGCTCCGTCCAGCCGACGGCGACGAGCGCTCCCTGCGCCTCCTCCGTCGTCTCCACCCCCTGCCGAGCGCGTCCGCGACGGCCCTCCACGGACCCGTCGCACGCGGGCCCCCCCTGGTCCCCCTCACCAGGAGCGCGTCCGCCCTCCTGCACCTCTCCGCCGAGAGCGCCAGCGCCATGAGCGACGCCTCCTCCAGCGACGCGGCCTGCGGGACCCCCGGGGCCCTCAGCACCGTGGGCAGCGGCTCCGCCCTCGACGCGGCCTCCCCCGCCCTCAGGACGGCGACGCTCCACGACGGCGAGGCGGGCGGCGGCCCTCTCGTCTCCGCGACCTGCGCGGGCGGGACCCTCGGGCACGGCGACCGTGCGAGCCTCTCCAGCTCCGCGACGGCGGTCTCCAGGACGCGGAGCCCCGCCTCCCCTTCTGCGAGGGCCCTCGCAGGCTCCTCCATGGGCCCGCGGGGTCCGACGGTCTCCCTCCATCCCATGGCGTGCTCCATCGCCTCGCCTCCGATCTCCTCGCGGAGCATCCTCTGCACCGTCTCCTGCGCGATCAGCGCGAGCTCCTCCCTGTGCTCCTCCCTCTCCTGCTCCGTCATCACGTGCCCGTCGTCGGTCACCCGCTCGCCTCCTCCTCGGCACGAACCACACCGGCGCGTCGTCCTCCGCCTCTCTCGGGCGCCTCCTGCGCGTCCACCCCGTCCCTCCTGCGGAGTCGCGCCTCCTCATGGCGTCCTCCAGCGCCCTCGTCATGGCGCGGGCGGTCTCCTCGGCGTCGGGCAGCCTCAGCGCGACGGCCTCCTCCGCGGTCAGGGGGAGGCCCGTCACGTCCGTCACGGCGGCCGGGGCCCTTCCGCCCGTCACGGCCTGCACGTATCTCGCGTACGCGCCCCCGTCCGCCGTCCTCGCGACCGGCCCCGTCGCGCCCCACACGACCGTCGTCCTCCCCAGCGCCGACGACACGAGGTCTCCCGTCCTCTGCACCGTGACGTCCAGCCCCGTGGCCGCCAGCACGTCGGCCAGCCTCGCGTCGGCCCTGACGTCTCCGACGGTGCCCGCGCCCCCGGTCCTCGGTCCTGCGGCCCACGGCGCCTCCGCGACGGCCCTGCCCCACGCGGCCGTCGCCAGCAGCTCCGCGTCGTCCATGGCCGCGCTCCCGTGCTCCCAGCCCGGCGTCGACCTCATGAGCGCGAGCACCTCCGCGGCCGCCGACGCCCTCCTCCACGCGGTCTGCTCCGTCACGCCCTGCGCCAGCGAGGCATCCCTCACCTCCTCTCTCGCCGTCGTGAGCGCCCTCCCGATCAGCCCGGACTCCTCCAGCGCCAGCGGCGACACCCCGACGGTCCTGTCGGTCATGACCCCTCCGATCAGCACGCGTGCGCCCCGGCCGAGCAGCGCGAGCAGACCCTTGGTCGCCTGCCTGCCCTTCTCCGCCGCGCTCCACGCGGCCTCCCCCTTCAGGTGCGCGCTCAGCACGATGCACGCGGCCTCCACGTCGTCCAGGACCCTTTCACCCGTGGAGCTCTCCGGCAGCCTGCGCATGTCCAGCCCCGTCTCCGATGCGTCCGGCATCCACAGGGAGGCCCTCCTCTCCGGTCCGATCGGGATGTCCACGGACCCGTGCCTCTCGTACGACATGTCCGATGCGAGGCGTCTCCTCCTGTCCTCAGCGGCCCCGTCCGCGCTCCGATAGGGAGCCGGGGCCGTCTTCTGCGTCTTCACAGTCTATATCTCCTTGCGGATTTCTCCGTGACCTGGAGCAGATGTATTATCTATATAAGATTTATCTTGAGAATGACCTAGACATTCTCACCCGTGGAATCGGTTACATCCCCGAAAAAAAATGTAACCTATCTCATGCATCTGTAATCACAATGGGAAAATCGCCTAGAGCTATTCTCAAATGTTATATGGAAGTCATATTGGTTCTGTGACTACGGGGACTGTGGGGAGTTGCTTGAGTTCGATATTTTCTTTAAATACTTGTAACCGAGAACTACATTATATACTACATTTTTTCAGCATGTTAATGTAGAGTGTTATATGAAATTATTAAGTATGTAACATAGTACAAGAGGTATAAACGGTATGGGAAATAGGAGGGCGATGTAGGATATTTGCTGGTATGAGATGAATATATGCAGATGGAAGATGTATTTTGTATTACACGTTATTGCAGAGATGGGAAAATAAAAAAAAGCGTGAGACCGCGTAGGAATGCCTAAATTTCTTTGTATATAAAGGGATATGCTATTTTTGCCCGTTTTTGCACAGCCGGAAAAAGTTCTAAGTTTTCGATGTAACCGCGTATTCACTTTTAGAGTATGCATCTAACAAACATACCACGCACAGAATCCGAACATACCAGCTCTCACATCAAACATACAAAAATGATGAAAAGATAATATTATGTGAATTCATATGATTTAACAGGGGTTAATTAGATATTGATGTCTTACAAATTTCATGCACTCTTTTGCATCTGTCGGATAGATACCCCTCCGCCTGCAGCCTGCCTGCAGCTCCTCTCGTGCTCCGATCCGTGGATTCCCGTGCATTCCGTCCTCGCTGCGAGAAGAAATCGCACGGAAACGCCCCTTCCTGCCACGAACGCACCCTTACAGGTCTCCTAGCCCTACTTCGCCGTGAAAGTCCCGTAGAACGCCTGGAAACCGCCTTTACGTGGCGATACGCTTCGGACCGTCACGGCACACCTCCGGGCGTCACCCGCTCGTCATGCGCAGCGCGATCTATCGCGCTCTCGCGGATTCAACCGCACGCGCCTCCGCGGCACGGTCTGACTGCACCCGCGCTAGCGAGATCTCGCGCTGTACCGAACCCGCGTAAAGAACGCACGTCCGCACAGCGCGCCTGCTTATGCAAATTCGCGACTGTTAACTATTAGAGCGCGCACGCAGTCAGAATACACGCGCGGAGGTGTCCGCACACACGGTCTGACTGCACCCGCGCTCGGTAAACGCGTAGAGCGCGCCAGCGCGAGATTAGCGCGCGATAAGTGAATAGCGCGCTAGATAGGTACCGCGTATGCGCGACTGTCATCTATCTCGCGCACGCGAGAGTTATCAATCGCGCGTAGGAAGCCCCGTCCCTCCGCAGCTCAGGAGTCCCCGGGATCCCGGAGGTCGATGATGGTCCGGAGACGCACGGAGGAGTGTAAAGGGGTGTGTAAAAAGTGTAAAGGCAAGTGTAAAGCGATGTGTAAAGGCAAGTGTAAAGCGATGTGTAAAGGAGTGTAAAATGCAGATGGAGATTATATCGGATGTCTAAGAAAACCCGTGGAATCGCATCGAATGTCCAACGGAATCCCTGGAGCCGGGATATCCCCGGAGTATCGGCGGGATGTATCCTCCGTGAGGATGGATGAATGGATATTCCTAGAAGAATATCCTGAGAACGATGCCCGGAGGGTCCCCGGGATCCGGAGGGAGGCTCATGCGTCCCGGAAACGGATGCCTCCGAGACGGCCGCAGGCGCTCCCCCGAGAGCGCGCACAGGGTGCGCGCACCCGTTCCCCCGAAGGGGGCCCCGGGCCGGAGCCCGAGACCCCGGGATCGGCTCCCGAGGAGTCCCGACCCGATCGCCGTCGCACGTCGATCATGTACTGCGTCTTCCCGTCCACGCATCTGCGACGGACCTTGAATCCCCAGTCCCTGATGCGACCGAAGGCGAACATGTCGGCATAGCCGGGGAGGAGGGCGTACACCTCCTCGAAGTCGCACCATTTCAGGAGCGCGAGGTGCAGGACGGCCTGCGCGTACTTCTCGTCGTCGTACCTCGCCATCTCGTCCAGCAGCGCATCGAGGTCGGCCTTCCTCTCGGGGGTCCAGTATGCCTGGGGGTCGGTCATCAGGCCGCCTCTTCGTCGTCCTCGTCTCCGTGCTGCGGCTCCCCGTCGTAGGGAGGGCAGCAGAACTGTCCGGGCGCGTCCTCGACGACGATGTGCTTCACGTCGTAGTCGTCGAGGATCTCCGTGCCGTTGATATCGTCGTACAGCGTGATGACGTCCCAGAGGGACTCCCCGATGTCGGGGACCTCGATGTGCCTGAGCCCGTCCTCGGTGTCCAGGATGACCCTGCACATGGGGATCTCGTCGCCCTGCTCCAGCCCGTCGGGGTCCCCCTCGACGACGTGCACCGCATCGAGGTCGAAGCCGTCCCAGCCCTTCCTGCGGACGAGGTCGGAGATGCCCTCTCCGTCCAGACCGAGCATGTCCAGCAGGTCCGTGATGCGTCCGCTGGCGTTGCGGATGGTTCCCAGGTAGTATGCAGGCCTGTCCGCCTGCGCGTAGATGTACGTCCAATATGCCATTTCTTTCACTCCTTGTTGTGTTCTGTTCTGTCGAATGGGTTTCTCGGAAGATTCCCATAATCTTCCGTATAGGTTCTTGGTATATAACCTCTTTCGAGGTCCATGGATCCCGGGACCTCCTCGGAGCAGCCCCGCGTCCATCATCGCCACGAGAGGGCGACCGCACGTCGGGCAGAAGCGACAGGGGATAGGGTGCCCATCGGTCATTCCTCCCCCTCCTCGAACACGTCGTCCAGCAGCTCGTCGATCTCGTGCCATGCATCCAGCAGGCCGTCGTAGTAGTCCTCCTTGTCGGGGTTGTCGTCGCGCTCCGACGTATATTCGCTGTACAGGCCCGTCATCCTTTCGCGGATGGCCTTCATCATCTTCTCTATCCGTCCGTCCATTCATTCACTCTCCTTCCACTCGGGGTGCTCGGCCTTCAGCTCCTCCATCCATGCGTCGATCCCGTCGGGCTGCTCGTCGAGGACCTTCTGCCACGCGCCCGAGCAGATCCGGGGAGCATCGCACAGGTCGCACGGCTTCACGCCGCGGCAGTCCCGGACCTCGTCGCAGTACAGCCATGTCGCGACGTTCCCCACGGATGCCGTCACTATGACCGCGTCCTCCTCCCTGTCCACGGCGACGTCGTTCGCGCACAGCTCCGTGATCGGGTCGTAGCGGTCCTCATCGCGACCGTTGGACCTGTTGACCACGGAGATGTACGTGCGACCGTCAGGGGCATCCGAGAGGGTGATCTGCACCCACGCGGCCATGTCTCCGAGGCGCATCATTCCTCCATCTCCCTGACGAACTCCCCGTTCTCGTACTCCTCGATGGAGTAGCCCTCGGAGTAGAAGTACTCCGATTCAGGCTCCAGCGTGGGGGCGATCTCCTTCGCCTGCTCGTCGTTCTCCGCTTCGAACTCCGCGTACGCCTCGTACACGAAGTACACCCTGTAGGTCTTCATCTTCGACATATCGTTCATCTCCTGCAGATATCCGAAAGGGTTTCGGAAAGGGTTTCAGGCCTCCTGAGCCGTTCCGAGGGGGAGGAGGACCTCCGTGTCCCCGCCGTCGCACACGACGGCCTCGTCGACGGACACCTCGCCGATGTACGCGTTCCTGGGGCCGTACAGGCTCACCATCACGCAGTCGCGGCACGGCAGGGCGCGGTAGTCCTTGCACTCGAGCGTCGAGACGGTGCGACGGCTCCCGTCGGTCATGATCTCCTGCACGAGGATTCCGACGAACCGCTTGCCGCGGACGGCCACGGCGCGGAGGCTCATGCCTGCACCTCCTCGTAGGTCCAGCCCGCGAGGGCGGCCGCCTCGGTCAGCTCCCAGAGGTCCATGTCGAGAAGCCAGTCCATGGCGAGGGACAGCTCGGCGGAGCACCACGGCGCACCCATCTCGGCGACCTCCTCGGGGGTCATGGCCCACTCGACCCACTCCCTGAATCTGGCGCAGAGGCTCGGGTGCATCCCGAGGGCGATGTCCGTCGCGATGAGCCCGATCATGTCGTAGTCGTTCCCCGTGCGTCCGTAGACGTCTTCCCATACCCTGTTGCATATACTGTTGTTCTGCATATGTTTCAACTCCTGTTCTGTTCTGTTTGAAGTTGTTTGTTGTAATACAACGTATTACTGTCAGATATATAAGGGTGTCGGACCCCGACAATCCCGGGGTCCCGACGGATCAGGCGAGGGCGTTCATGGCGCGCATCGTGCGCAGCGTCGCCGCGTCCGCGTCGTACGCCTCGTCGGTGTCGCACTCCTCGGCGAGCCACCGGACCGCCACCTCCAGCGAGTGGAACGACTCGGTCCAGCAGTCCCCGGTCGAGTTGTCCATGGCGGTGTACGACGGGACGAAGTCCCCGGCCTCCTCGGAGAAGACCGGCTCCTCGTACACGAGGAACCGCCCGAGGGGACGGTAGTCGCCCGTCCACCTGTCGTTCTCGCCCTCGTACGCGGAATCGAGGACGATCCCGGCGTCCTCGTCGGAGATCACCTGTATCAGGCGGCCGGCGTAGATCATCCTGCGGAGAGGACGGATCGTCGGCTCGGACCCCGGGATCATGCCTGCACCCCCTCGGGAGCGGGAGCGTCGCCGTAGGTCTCCACGGTCCCGAAGCGGAAGTCGTGGACCCAGTCGACGCTGAAGACCCCGGCGAGGCCGCCGTCGACTCCGACGAGCTTCACCTCGATCCTCCCTCCCATGGAGGACCCGGAGATCCCGGCGTCCAGTATCTCCATGCACCCGACAGGGAACATCAGTCCGGGGGCGGAGCCGACGCGGACGCTGGCGTAGCAGCGCCCGTCGGCGTCGCTGGTGAGGACGACGGCGGTCAGGGGGATCATTCGCTCGCCTCCAGAACCGCTCCCGACTGCGCGAGGGCCTCGCGGAGCATCCTCTCCACGTCGTCCATCTTCGAGGCCGGGGTGGTGGAGCGGATCAGCTCCACCGCGTCGTAGAACGCCCTCATGGAGTAGATCATCAGAACGCCTCCCTTCCCCAGACGGGGGTCGAGAACCATTCGGAGGGGCCGTCTCCTGCGGAGACGACGTGGGCGAGGATGTCCTCGTCCGAGGGGAGGCAGTCGCCGAACCCCTTGTCGAGGAACAGGTAGACCGTGCCCTCGCACGAGTCCCTGACCTGCACGACGTCCATGTCGGGGGAGCTCATGCCCCCGTCGACCGTCCCGGTCTCCAGAATCCCCCTGATGGTCTCCAGGGTCACGAAATCGCGGCTGCGCATGTTGTTCTGTGTGTTGCACATTGTTTCAAACACTCCTTGTTGTTCTGTTCTAAGCTGTTTGTTGTAATACACGGTATTACTGTCAGATATATAAGGGTTGGGATGGACCCGTTCGGATCCGATCCCGGGGCCTTCAGGCCGCGTACTCCACGTGCATCCTCAGGTCCTGCTCGTACTCCTTCCACGCGGCCCTGTCGCACGCCGCGATCAGGATGTCGCACGGGTCGAACGAGTCCGGGGTGTGCCCTCTCGTGGTCACCTCCAGAGGCCCGTAGGGCGTGTCGATGGTCATGATGCACGACGCGTAGTCGAGGGTGTCCCTCTCGGCGATGTACTGCATGTCGTCCCAGTGCGAGGATACCCATACTCTGGCCATCTCCAGCACGAGCGACCCGGACAGGCGGCCTGTCATGATGCGCTCCGTCTCCTCGTCTCCCTCCGTCTCCAGCACGTGGGCGACGATCTCGTTCATCACGTTCAGCGCGTAGCCCTCGGGCGTGTCGGGCCTGTATTCTCCCTTCCTGTCCCTGTACTCCTGTGCGTTCATCTCTTCACTCTCCTATGGTGGGGGGAATGCTCCCCCCGGGCTGCTCACTCCTCATCCTCCGACTCGTAGAAGTCGGGTTCGTCCTCCTCTTCCTCCTCCTCGTCGTCCTCGTCCTCCCAGAGGTCGTAGTACTCGAAGGACCCGTCGGGGAACGCGGTCCACGAGTTGTCCAGCTGGCAGCCGGGTTCGTAGCCCTCCCCGTTGGCGCACAGCCCGTACAGGCCGCACAGCCGGGGAATGGATGTCACGGTCCTTCCGTCCTCGGCGACGTCTCCGACGTGCCCTCCTAGGGTCATGGACGGGTCCCAGAGGTACGCGTCGGTCCATGGAAGGCCTCCGCAGACCTCCAGGTGTCCGCGGTCCCTGCGGACGATGGACACGCAGTCGGTCCAGAACCTGCAGAAGCAGAGGGACGGGTCCGCGTCCCTGAAAACGGTCTCGACCTTGTCGAGGCCCTCGGCGTTTCCCCTGATGGTCATCCTGAATTCACATACGTTTGCCATGTTTCAAACACTCCTTGTTCTGTTTTAAGTTGTTTGTTGTAATACATTGTATTACTGTAAGATATAAAAAGGTGCCGAAACCCGTCTCGGCGACGGGTGTTCGGCTGTTCGGCTGCTCAGTCCTCCAGGGGAAGGTAGGTGACCCATCCGTCCTCGGTCTTCTCGCAGACCTTGTCCGGGCAGAGAATGGACACTAGGCCCTTATCATCCGACACCGTGACGTCCACGTGGCGCTTCATTGGGACGATGGAGACCTTGGTACCTGTCGCGACGGTCAGACAGATTCCCCTTTCGTGCTCGCCATCGGGGCGGTCCTCATCCAGGAACGCCTCGCGGCGCCCGTCCGGGATCGTGTGCACCCACGCGATGTACTTCATTCACTCCGCCTCCTGAGGGGTGCCCGCGACCCTGCGGACCGCTTCCATCAGCTTCTCGGTGGGGATGCGTCTTCCCACCACGAGAGCGCGGAGGATGCGCGACTCGGCGACCACGCCGGCCCCTGTCTCGGTCATCATGACCTTGACCTCCTCGCCCGTCCACAGGGCCGCCTGGACGGCCTTGGCGACCCTGTCGGACGGCTCCAGGCATCCGCCGTTGTCCAGCAGCCAGCGGATGCGCACGCCCGGAGCCTGTGCGAGCGAGTACATCAGCTCGCGGGGGTAGGTGGGCATCCTTCCCGTCCTGTCGCACTCGACGATCGCATCCATCACGACCCGGGCGAGCCCGGCCGCCTGCTCGTCGGAGAGGACGGAGAGGCAGGAGGGAAGACCGACGGACGCGAAGCGGCCATCGTCTCTGAATCTCACCCACTTGGCGGTGAGCTGGGGGTGATCGAACCTGACCTCCACCTTCTCGCCCTGGAAGGGGACGGCGAGGATGCGGTCGGAGGGCTGGGCTGCAGAAGTGTTCTTGCTGTTCATTTAAGATACCTCTTTTGTTCTGTTGTTCAATATGTTTGATACAACGTATACATACGTCGTATATAACGGTTGTTGGAAGTCGGCGGATGAACGCCTGTTCATGGTGCCCGGCGGGGTGCTCGCCGTCGTCGGGCCGTCCGACCCGGGGTCATTCGGGGACTATCGGCTTCCTCTTGACCTTGTCCTTGACCTTGTCCTTATTGCTCCCGTGGGCGTTCAGCGCGATCAGCCTGTACTCATCGTGCATGGCGTACCAGTCGTCATGGCTCGCGTTGACGTACTCCTCGGGCGTCGGATCGTTCTCGCCGATGACGACGGCCCTTCTCGCGCCCTTCGGGATAAGATGGTCCTCCTTCCCTCCCTCACTGTATACGAGATGGAAGTTCGCGGGGAATCCTCCGCGCTCCGCCTTGACGGATTCCAGGATGCGAACGCTCTTGCTGTAGGCGTAGAAGTTCACCTCGGGCAGCCTGTCCATGATCGAGAACCACATCCTCGCGTAGTCCTCGCAGAAGAAGTCTCCCGAATCATGAAGACGGACCCAAAGCTCCTTGCCGTCCTTCTTCGCGATGCGCGATTCGGTGATGAGGTGCCCGTAGAGGACGGGTTCGAGAACCCCGTCCTTCCACATCTCCAGGTTCTCCCTGTAGGCGTTCGTTGCTGTGTCCTTACTCATCCTGCCCGTTTTCGCGTAGCAGTAGATGGCGCAATCCCCGGCTGCGGGGCAGGTCTCGCCTGCAACCAAGGACCACATGATGACATAGATGTCCTTGTGGATCATCTCGGTCTTCTTCTTCTTCAGATTGCCCTTTCCGAAAACATTCTTCAGACTCATTTCAAAAGCCTCCTGTGCTTCAAACGGTTTGAGTAAAGGGTTCGTGTAACCGATGTTACCGTGATGGGTGCGGGGGTGCGCCTGCTCGGCGTTCCCCGCTCGGCTCATACCAGCGGATACCCTCCGTAGGTCTTGATGGTGATGCGGGACCAGACCTCGGGGTGGCTGAGGTGGTCCAAGTCGCATACCTGCGATTCGTCGATGATGCCCATCGGCTCCGCGCCCTCGGCGGGCGTGCCCTGAAGCATCACTCTGAACGCGTCCGCCCATGTCGCGCCGGGTCCGTACTGGAACTCGCCGCCTTCGATGTGCTTCCCGTTCAGGGTCATGCCGTCGCAGTACATCGCGCCCGTCAGCCCGTCGGCGTCCATCTCCTCCCACTCCCAATCATCGATGCATTGGCGGTCGGTGACGATGACGATGGACCCATCCGAGAGGACCACGGCCGCCGAATTGTCCTTCTCGGCGTCCAACTGGACGGATCCGATGCCGTCGCGGTGCCATGCGATGACATCCTCACGAGAGGCGTACTCGAGGAGTCCCGCGCGGTTGGCGTAGATGTTCGTGTGCCTTATCTCCATGTCTCCGCGGCGGAACGTGAAGGACTGGACCTCCTGACGGCCGGGGGTGCCGATGTGGTGGCGGTTGTACCTGGCCTCGGCGACGATGTCGAACCCCTCGACGTCGTACCTGCACCTGACGAATCCATCCTCGGATGATTCGACGTACTCCCTGAACTTGATAACGGTCTTCTTGAAGTCGTTGAAGGTCTTGTAGATTCTGGGGTAGTCGCTGCAGACTTCATGTATAGCAAACATCTTCATGCCTCCTGTTGCAAAAAAATCAAGTCGTTTGATGGTCCCCGAATGGATCGGTTCCCGTGGTCGCTGGTGATTCGGCTGTACCCTCCGTCCGTCGTGCCCGTGATGTGCGAACGGTCGCGACGGATTCCGTGGGTGCGGACTGTTCACCCCGTCCGCTGGGGGTTCGGCTGTCAGTCGTAATAGACTTCCTCGGAGTCGATGCCGTCCATCTCGACGGATTCAAGAGTGAAGAAGTCGAAATCCGTACCGCACGTCGCATCGTACCATAGGGCTTCTTCATCCGCATCCTCTACGCGCTCGGTGAATCCGACGATTGCGCACGCCTCGGCGGTCACGGTCACGCCGTCGGCGGTCGCCTGAACCTTGTAGTCGTCGACCCATGCGGACAGCTCGGGAATGTTGCGGATGGATGATTCAGCATCGGACACGACGGCATCGGCGACGGTCTCGGGGTCGGCGGTTCCGTATCTCCTGATGCATTCCTCGGTCGTCAGCTCGTAGGAAAGGGTGGCGTGAAGCGTTGCGGTGTACTCGGTGATTGTTCCAGACATTTCAATTACCTCTTTTTGTTCTTTTTTGAAGTTTGTCGACGGGGACTGAATCCCCGTCATGGGTTTCAGCCGATTGTCATTATGAGCGCGTCCAGTGCTTGAGCGTATGCGCGTCCGACGGGGTCGTTCTCCGCGTCCAGTGCCTCATATGCCCTATCCTTATCGAGGAATGCATCGAGGATATCCAGATACGAGACTTCATCTCCGATGCTGGGCATTTCCCCGTGCCATTCGTCGTAGATGTGTTCCAGAACCTGGACCAAGAACCAGTTGAACGCGCCGTTTCCCGCGTACTTGCGCTGGCGGGGTGTGGCTGTCTTGAGCGTATAGATCTGTTCCCAGCGGGCTTCAGTCAATCTGTCGCGAATCTCTTCTCTCTTCATTGCCATTTTCAAAACCTCTTCAATTTTTTTCAAGGTGTTCAGGTAAAAGGTTTGGGGATTGCGCGCTTACTTGCGCGTAATCTTAAGCGCGGTCTTGATGACCGTCGATTCCTCTACAAGCTGGCTTATCGCGCCCGTCGTGTCCTCCTTGATGGCGCGCTCGATGCACGCCTTGGATGTGGACGCCTTGAGCGCGCGCTCATCCAACTTAGCCAGCTCCAGTTCGCGTCCGTATCCGATAAGGCGCGCCATGAAGCGGGGATGGTTCTCGGTCCAGCCCGTCGCGTCGACGGTAGGCGTCCTGATGACCGACGCGCGGACCTCATCGAATTCCACGCGGTCGATTTGGACGGGCTGGCTCAACAGGACATCGAGGATGTCCTCGTTGAGCGTGTCGAGCTCATCCTTGAGCGCGTCGATTTGCGCTTGAAGGACGTTGGCGCGCAAAACCTTGGTCTTGAGCATCGCCAGCGTCTCGGCGTCCATCTTGCTGTTGTCGGGCTGTACCGTTCTCTTGGTTGCCATTTCCATCTACCTCTTTCGTATGTGCGCCATGCCGTGCGTTCCCGCACGGACTCATGGCGCATTCCACCGCCGACGGCGTGCGTATGCTACCGCACGCCGTCGGAAGATAGATCTCCACGCGCTGGCGTGCCATCGGCTATAAGCCGACGGCATGCTATCGCATGACGGGACATAGCGTTCAACCGCCTATTGGCGTGTTGTGCCTTGTCCCTTCGACAATAACCCTATCATACATTGGATATATATAACTTACGTTGGACTGATTTAGCCTATACATAACACGGTATAATGTACAATTTTATACATTATGGGGGGATCAGGTAGGGGGGGCCCATCGCCACACGGGTTAGGGGGGAGGTTTGTATCCGGGGTTAGGAAAAAATCACGCATCATGATCCCATCCCTATATAGGCAGAGCATGGACCCTCTTCATCCCGCCCGGCGATCGAGCACGTCGTCGTCTCCATCACCCTATATCGGCACCGCAGGCGGGTCCCCCCCCCTCCCTATATCTGCACGGCAGCCCCCCCGACCTCCTCCCTATATCGGCATGACGGCCCTCCCCTCCGTCCCCGTCTCCCTATATACCCTCCTCCCCGACACGCCTGTCCCTCTCCGGACACCCTGTCGCTCCCGTCCCTATATACCTCCCTCCCGCCGTCCTATCCAACATCCCTATATACCTTCGATGCATCCCATCACCCATGGACGATGAATCCCAACAGCTCTCCAGGCGCGACCTCCGCGTCTGGCTGTGCAGATCGTGCTCGGAGTGGTACCTCGCCCCGGCGTCGGCGGTCCGTCCGCTGTGCCCGAGATGCAGGACCCCTCCGACCTCCCTGGCGTGCACCCGCTGCGGGCATGCCTGGGTCCCGCGCACCGACGAGCCTCCCGAGAGGTGCCCGAAGTGCAACAGCCCGTACTGGAACCGCCTGAGGTCCAGATCCAAGGGGGCGTCCGAGTGAAGGACGACATGTGGAGGGTCGCCGTCTCGACCGTCCCGGGAGGGTCCCTCCTGGTGAGGGAGGCCTTCGGCTCGGAGGCGGAGGCGGAGGCGTTCACGGTGCGCTTCGTCGCGGACATGGCCCGCGTGCCCGTGGGCACCGTGCGCATCGCCGTGGAGCACCTGGAGACCGAGGGCTGGGCGACCGTCCGTGCCAAGCTGGCGGCGGGTGGTCCCGAGTGACCCCGCGCGCAGGCGCAGGCCCCCGCTCCCGCACGATCGGGGAGGTCCCGCTCGACCCCCCTGCCTCCGACGCTCCCTCCTCGGGCCCCGCTCCCGCTCTCTCGCCGCTCCCCCGCGCGGTCCCCCCGGGGTGCGTCCTGGTGTCCGTGCCGAGAGGCGACATGAGGAACGAGGGGTCCGCCAGGAGGTTCGCGACGGCGGCGACGTACGCCGCGATGCTGGAGGACCTGGGGCTGGCGACCGTGCTCCACGGGGAGACGTGCATGATCGTGTGCGCGCCGTCCCATCTGGAGGGCGACCCTGCGACGTTCGGAAGGACGGCGGGGAGCAGGGTCGACACGTCCAAGGCGACCGACGTCGAGGAGGCCCGCAGGAGAGGGCGCATGCTCGCGGACGCCGTGCGCGGGACGCTCCCCGAGGGCGCGGAGACGTCCGACGTCGCGGGATGGAGGGTCCTGACCGCGACGCTGGACAGGATGAGGTTGAAATACGACGAATGGAGTTGAAGGGTCATGGCAGACGAAGCCGAGACGAAGAAGACGAGGAAGGAGCCCGCGAGCCTGTTCTCCGCGGCGAGGACGACCAGGACGCACGCGGCCCCCGCCCCGGCGGCCGACGCGTTCGCGTCGGTGAAGGAGGACCGCGACAACCCCACCATGGTCGAGTGGACCAAGGACGGCAGGCCGGTCAGGTGGGTCGTCGACGCCACCGGCGTGGAGACCGCGTGGAGCACGTGGCACGCCGCGCGTCCCGACGGAGCCCCCGAGGAGTTCATGGACAGGCTGAGGGAGAGGGTCCCGGCGATCCGCGTCAGGTCCCTCGGCCTGCTCAGGCTCTGAAACGCCTCCCGCCCGGGCGGACCCGGGCATCGCCGCTCCTCCCCGCCGGGAGGGGGAGCGGTCCCGCTTTTTTATATCCCGAGCGAGCGATGCGTCCTCCATATGGCAGATGCAACGGGTACCGATGGCGTGAAGGACCTCGGCGATCAGACGCAGGACGAAGCGAAGAACAAGGGGTCCGGCGTCCTCGGACGGATCGGAGAGGCCGCGAAAGACGTCGCGGACGGAGTGAAGGGCGTCGTCGCCGGAGATGGGAAGAGGGCCGAAGAGACTACGGACGGAAGCACCCCCGAGGCCGTGCAACCGACCGAGGAGACGGCGACTCCCCCCGGGGTCAAGGAGGAGAACCCTCCCGAGACCTCTGCGACGGATGCGGGAAAGCCTGCGGAGGTGACGCCCGAGGTCACGAAGGAGACCCCTGTCGAGGAGACGGAGACCCCCGTGGAACAACCCGAAGAGACCTCTTCCGAGCAGGCCTCCCAGCAGTCGGCGCAGGCTTCTCCGTCCCAGCAGCGGACCCAATCCGCCGGGCCGTCCGAGGAGGAGGTCGACAAGGAGCGCAGGCGCATGGAGCGCCGCATGGCGTGGGACACCACCGGCAACGCGCTGGGGGCCGCGCTGGCGACCGCTCCAGGGGCGCTCGGAGAGGGCGCAGGGCAGGCCATCGGGTCCGTCACGAGGCTCATGGACTCCTTCTTCCGCGACGGGCCCATGAGCGCGCCGTCCAGGGTGCTGGGGGAGGCCCTGTCCGGGGCGGACACCGCCGCCAGGCTGGGCAGGCAGGCCGCGGAGGCGTACGGCATCGCGGAGAACGCCGACAGGTCCGCGCTGAAGGGCACCTACCGGGGGCGCATGCTGGAGGCCCGCGACAGGGCGCAGAGGCAGGGCATCGCGAGGGCCCACCTGGAGATAGCGAGGCTGGGAGGGGACGACCTCTCGCAGCTGGACGAGGACGGCCTCGACAGGGTGGAGCAGGGCCTCGCCGCGAGGCGGAGCGCGCTGGCGCAGAGGCTGGCGGAGGACCACAGGATACGCGAGGCGAGGAGGGACGCCGACCCTCTGCGCTCGTCCATGGGGATGCAGGTGATGGGGGCCCCCATGCCGACCATGACGCCCGCGGAGAGGCGCGAGGCGCTCGCGGAGATCGCGTCCATCGACGACGTGTCCAAGGGCATCGGGTCCGCCAGGAGGTCCCTGAGGTCGCAGGCGGCCGAGCAGGCCCGCAGGGACAAGAGGCTGAAGGCGCAGGCGTACGACGAGTACTACGACACCAGGGCCACGCCGCTCCAGAGGTTCGTCATGGACGCCATGGGGCGCAGGGACGTGGACTGGGACGGCGACGTGCCGGCGGACAGGAGGATGCACGGGAGGGCGTTCAGAGCGCTGCTGGACAAGGCCAACATGATGCCCGCAGGGGACCCCAGGAAGGCGAGGCTGGAGCAGCTGGCGGCCGCATACGGCAGATCGTACAGGCTCAGGAGGGAGACCGACGAGCAGAGGGCCCGCAGGGAGGCGAAGGAGCAGGCCGAGCTGGACTACGGCAACGCGTACGCGCGGGCCGACCCCTATCAGAGGGCGTGGTTCGACGAGGTCGCGAGAGGCAGGACGAAGAGGGTCGCTCCCGAGTTCGACGGCGACATACCGAAGGATCACCAGACGCTCATGCGCTACGAGAGGTTCGCCAGGGCGAGGAACGCGCAGGCGACGGACCCCAAGGAGCAGCAGGAGTGGCTCAGGAGGGCCGAGGCGGCGAGGGTGAGGCGGTTGCAGATGGGCACCGCCCCCGACGGCTGGGCGCACTATCAGGCGGCGGGCCCCCTGA
>ERZ808274.576-NODE-576-length-17139-cov-3.458441_pt1 | contig 17139 bp, 36 predicted proteins | sample MGYA00521277_ERZ808274 | MGnify/ENA primary metagenome ERZ808274 (study PRJEB31516, sample SAMN03275597) | gut metagenome | biome: mammalia-associated habitat; material: feces | host: Papio cynocephalus | place: Kenya | collected 2012-07-28 ... | reverse complement strand
AACCGATCTCCTGCGCGTCCTCCATGGCCATGCACCAGGTCGAGAAAAGGCAGTACTCCAAAGGATGCTGCTTGACGATGCCCCTCATGTAGGTCATGAAATCGACGTCTCCGCCGGATATGCAATGGTACGCGAACCCGTCCTTTAGATGCCAGTCGAGGACCTCGTTCATGTGCTGCTCGGACAATGCTCTGCGCATGACGCTCCGCTGCTTGGATCTGATGGCGCGGGCCTTGACCTCGTCCTCCGTGGGGGATGCCCTGTCCTTCGGCTTCCTCGGTGCCGGCTGGCCGAGGTTGTCGTCATCGATGTCATCGTCGAGATCGTCGAGGATGCAGTCGTCCCATTCGTCAATGGTCATAGGAGCACCGCCTTCTTTCCGGTCTGCTCTTCCCATCTATGCACGATGACATCGCAGTATCTCGGGTCCAGCTCCATCGTACGGCATATCCTGCCGAGGGATTCGCACGCGAGCATCGTGCTTCCGCTTCCTCCGAACGGGTCTAAAACAGCTTCTCCCCTCTGCGATGAGTTGCTTATCAAACGCGCCATCAGCTTGACGGGCTTCATGGTCGGATGAAGGTCGCTCCTGGTGGGTCTGCTCTCCCTGATGACCGTCGTAGGGATCTTCGCATCGAAGACCTTCATGACCAACTCCAGAAGCTCCTCCTTCTTCAGCTTGGACAGATCCAACGGCTCCTGCTCCAGGACCGTCACCAGGGACCTGTCATCGGTGAAATAGTGGGATGCTCCGGGTTTCCATCCGTACAGGCACGGCTCATGGATCCACTGATAGTCTTGTCTGCCTAAGACTAGGGAGTTCTTGACCCATATCAGGCACTGCTTCAGGTCGAGTCCGCTCATATCGACGGCCTCCCTGAATGCTCTGCCTTCCAAATCCGCATGCCAGATGTAGAACGCCCCCCCCCCCCCCCCCCGCGCAGATTCTCCGCCATCGTGCGGAACGCATCGGCGAGGAACTCGACGAATCTGGATTCATCCATCTTATCGTTCTCGATTTTCAGCGCATCGGCGGTCTTGCCAGTATAGTCTACATTGTACGGAGGGTCTGTGACAATCAGATCTGCCAGCTCTCCGTCCATCAGGCGATTCATGTCATAAGGATTCGTGACATCCCCGCACATGACGCGATGCTCTCCGCACTGCCACATATCTCCTGGCTTCGATACGGGTTCCGAAGGAGCATCGGGCATCGGGGGCTCTTCCAACGTGTCGATTACTTGCAGGTCGTCGGTGACGTCCGCTTCGAACCCGAAATCCTCCATGTCGAAATCGTCCATCAATGCGTCGAGCTCTTCCTGCAGGAGGTCGTCGTCCCACTCCGCCAGCTCCGCCGTCTTGTTGTCGGCGAGCCTGAACGCCTTCGCCTGCTCTTCGGATAGATCGGATGCGATGACCACGGGGACCTCCTTCAATCCCAGCTTCTTGGCCGCCTTGAGCCTCGTGTGCCCTGCGATGATGACCAGGTCCTTGTCCACGATGATGGGGTTCTTGAACCCGAACTCCGTGATGCTGTTGGCGACGGCATCGACGGCCGCGTCGTTCCTTCTCGGATTCCGGTCGTAGGGCTTGACGCTCCCTATCGGCATCCACTCTATCTCTGTCCTTTTCACGGTTAACCCTCCGTTATGGTGATGTATCCCACTCTCGGACGATATTTAACCGAAATTCGGAAAAAACGGGATGAAACGGGTTTGGAAGGGGTTTCCTCGCATCAGGACCCATACGGGCCAATGCTCCGATGTCGTGTACTTGCGGATGATGACCCCGTCGCTCCGGAGCTTGGCGATGCTCTTCTTGATGCGCCTGTCTCCGCGCTCCATCTCCAGCTCCGCCTCGATCATCAGGACGGTCATGCCTCCGGGATGCCTGCGGAGCAGCTCTACGATGGCGTCCTCGATGACGGGCCATCTCATGGCTGGGTGGCCTCCATCCACGCCCATGACGCGCCCATGATGCCGACCATCAATCCGCCGAACCATCCTCCGGGGGTCGCTATCGCGGTGACGACCGCGAGGGACGCGGACGCGAAGACTATCATGGCGGAGTTGAGGAGATGGCCGCTGCGGTCGTCGGTCGTCATCGGCACCTCGTCATCGGAAACGTGAGGACGATGCCCATCATGCGGAGGCCTCCCTCTTGAGCGGGCATCCGCGGTCGATGCCTCCCCGGACGACCGCGTTGTAGATCTCCCTGCCTCCCATCCTCCTCGGGTGCATGCACCGGAAGCAGTCCTTGAGCGGGCATTCGGCGCAGGCGCGGACGGCGACGGGGATTCCGTCGATGTCGATGGATCTCATTCCTCGCCCTCCTCCTTGACCACCCTGCATCTTCCTATGTCGATAAGGCATGTAGGGGATTTGTCGCCATCCCACTGCTGATAGAGGAAGCCATATTCGTCAATCCAGTAGGAAACGTGACAACTCGAGTGTATCCTCCTGCCCTCTGCCAGCGCCTTCAGGATGTCCTTCGGGTCGCTCCTGCTCCCTTCGACCTCGCAATTGAAATTCAGCGTATTGTGCGCGATTGTTTCGCCGTGTCCGCGGTCCCATCTAAGCATCAGACGCCCTTTGTCATCAAGATAGAACACACCATCTCCATTAGGGCATTCATTTTCGTCTGACGGACGAACCGCCTTCCCTGCGAGCAGGGCCTCCATGGTCTCCTTGGCGTTCATGGCCGCTCCTCCTCGACCGAGACGATGTAGGCCGGGTTGATGTAGATCGTTCTAGTGCAGTCTTTCGCCCTGTATTCCACCCACTTCATCAGGCGGCGGTCCCTCATGGCCTCGTCGATCTCCAGGAGGATGTTCGTCTCTCCCTTGACAACCACAGTAATCTCCGAGCGTGTGGTGAGTATGACTTTGTAGTATCTCATTCTCCCACCCTCCTATTGGCCTTCTCGGCGAACTCCTTGAGCCATCCCAGCTTCCTGACATCGACATCCTTTGCGGCGAATGCGTACCCGCAGTCGCATCCGATGATGACCGATTCGACCAATGTCATGTAATCGTCGAGGCCGATAGCGACGACATTCTCTCCGAAGGCCTTCCTGTCGAAGGTGCCGTCGGGGGCCATGATGCTCTTGAGCTCTTCGAGGGTGTCTCCCTCGTCGTCGTATAGGTCGAGGTCATCGAGGGTCAGCACGCGGCCGCATACGGGGCAGTGCTTGAACCTCGGTAGCTGCGCGCCCTCGTCCTGCTCCGGATTCCTCCACATGCGCACGAGCTTGTCCGCGACCATCCCCAGGTTCTCGGCCTCCTCGACATTGAAGAGGTAGATGCCGTTGACATCCTTGGGCTGCTCCAGATGTCCGATGATGATCCTTGCCACCTTGAGCAGCATACGGGTCTCCGACAGCCTGTCGATCTCCCCGTCCATCATGACATCCCCTCCTTCACGCTCTTGGTCAGCCTGATGAGGTCATCGAGGTCCTCGACCCCGTACAGGACGTGGCCGATGGTGTCGAGCAGGTCGTCGGCTCCGATCTCCGGAAGGGACCTTGGAGCGTTGGGGGCTCTGCGGGAGATGGCCGGGAGCAGGTCGCGGATTACTTCCACGGCTCTGAACAGGGCCTCGATGTCGGGCTCCTTGCCGGGTTCGGGCCTCTTCTCGAGCTCGGCCTTGAGCCTGTCGATCTCCATCACGCACTGGTCGCGGATGCCTTCCAGGTCGCGGATGCGTTGCTGGTCCATGTCGCCCTGGAAGCTCATGCGCCTGATGCCCATCGCAGCACCCATCCAGTAGGCCGATGCGGTCATCTCACCCTTGTGTGCGAACTCGTCCGCCTTGTTCATGGCGTCGTAGATCTGGGCGTTGAACCACTCCATCGTCTCGTCGCTCACTGCGCTCCCTCCTCTGCAATGGCCACGATCATCCTCTGCAGGTCGTCGCGCATTCCGGAGATGGAGCCTATGGCGACGTCTATCGATTCCTTCAGCTGCTCCCACTCCTTCTCGTCTAAAATCGCCGACATCTCGACGCATTTGAGCTCGCTGTAGTCCCTGATGATCTTGTCGAGGATGCTGGCGAACATCCTTGCCTGTGCTAGCGCGTCTTCCTTCCTCACTCCCTCACCTCCCCGAACATCTTCACGAGGTCCATCCATCTGCAATGCTCGCATGTGGTCCTGTCCTCGATGAAATCGCCCGTAGGCCCCGTCCATTTGAGCTTCCTCAATCTCTCCGCCATGACGGCCGCGATGACCTTCGGCGTCTCTCTGCGGACGTCCTCCTCGATGGCTTCCTCGGCTTCGGGTTCCGCCTCCAGGATTGCTCTCCATTCCGTGGCGTTGCGCATGCCGGACACGGGCCTGCACTCGACCTGATGCTTGTGCTTGAGCCTGTGGAGGATGGATGTGACGGCCTTGCATTCCTCCAGCGTCGCATCGTCGCCGGCGAGGTCCCTCGGACGCATCCATCCTCCGTTCTCGACGAGGACGGCGAGGACCCTCTCCGACACTCCTGCGGTCTTCATGCGGTCCCCTCCTTGTCGGCCCAGCGGGGACACTCGCCCTTGCCTGCCATGTCCATATCGGTGTCGGTCATGCCCTCGATGACCCTGCACTCGTAGTCTATGTCGCCGTCCTCGTCGCGGATGGTGATAAGATGCGCGCAGCACTCGCATGTCCTGGCGCCGACCCTCTCGGCGGTCGGGACCTTGAGATAGTCGTAGATCTGCTTGGACCATCTCCACAGGTCCGCCCTCAACGATGCCCCCATGTTGTAGGGGCAGTCCTCCGATCTCTTCGCCATGGCGTCGGCCACTGCTTTCAACTCCTTGTTGTCCATGTCTCTCACTCTCGTGCGACCCTCTTCGTCGAGGGGGAAGGGGTTTTGGGGTCTGTGGTGTATGAATTGCATCCGGAACAATCGCGGTCGTAGACTGTGCCTCCCATGAGCCTGCACGTGCCCATGATGTAGACTTCTCCGCCCGCCATCACTCCGCTGTCGATGTCGGTCTTGAGCCATCTGCAGCGCTTTCCTTCCGGGAAGACGCGGTCGATGTCCTGCATCGTCGACAGGTCCATCTGGCGCATCGTCTGGCCCTCCATATGGGGGAGTATTTGGCGTCGGATGTCGCGCGGTAGATGAGGCCCTCGGACTTGAGCCGGCGGAGGATGCGCATGCGCGTGCGGGCATCGATCCCGGTGATGTCGCTGATCTCCTTGCCGGAGATGCCGTAAGCATTGGCGCGGATGATCGTGTAGATGCGGAGCATCTCCGGCGTGAGGTTGGCGAGCTTCAAATCCAGGCCTCCAGCTTGGTCTGGCGGGGTGCAGGCACCGGATGCTCGGATGCCTGGACCTTGTAGGCGCAGCTCGCACTCCTGCGGTCCATCTCGGGGACCTTTCCGACCGTGCGGATCCGATACTCGCGGGGCTCCGACCCTATCCATCCGCTGATGACCAGCGCTCCGTCCTCGGTGTAGATCTGACGGTATGCTCCTGTGATGAGATAGTACGAATCGGGGATCCTGCGGCCGATATGCCTGATGTTGATGTCGCCTGCGCCGTAGGGGGTGTTCTCGATGCGCATCTCGATGGCTGCCGCCTTCCCGCTTGCGAGGTGGCGTCCCTTGGCGTCGAAATAGAGGACGCATCCGTTGTAGGCCTCCTTCGCCCTCCACGCATAGGATATGCTTTCGGCAATGGTGCGGACGCCGTCGGCATCGAGGACGAGCTCGGGGAACAGGTCCTCGGGCCATTCCTCGATGGGGAACTGGACGTTTCCCGGATATGCCGGCCCGACGATGCGGAGGGTCGCGCCGATGATGTACGCCTTCTCGACGTTCCCGATGAGGGTCTTGCACAACCCCTCATCCCTGCCCCAGTAGTCCCAGTCGAGCATCGCGCCCTTGACGGCGAGCCGGCATCCGCGGTTGGTGCCGTTGAGCTCGCTCGCCGGACGTGGCATCGGCCTGGCGGTCTCGGCGTCGAAGAAAACGGACGCCATGTCTCCCCTGCGGAATGCGTCGCAGATGATCTCCGCCTGATGGCGGGTGACGTAGGCAGGCTCGCGGATCACGATTTCACCGCCCATACGGTGCTGCCGTCGCGTCTCCTGCCGGTGCGGACGATCCTTCCGTTCTGGCGGAGGCGATTGGTGCATGATGTGAGGTCGTAGCCCTCTATGCCCGAGATGTCGGCGATCTCGCTCCCGCTGATGCCCTCTGGGTGCGCTTCGATGATGCCGAACACCTTCTCCATCACGTCGAAGCCGGGCCTCATGCGACCGCCTCCCACATGATGGCCTTCTGACCGCTGGCGGTGATGACGATGCCGGCCCTGCGGACGTCCCCCCATCTCTCCAGATGGCCCATGGCGCGGCGGACGTTCTTCGGCTCTCCTCCCGTGCGGTCGGAGATGTCGGCGATGACGGACGGACCGTGGGTGCGGAGGTCGTCGAGGACCGTCTGCTGGGATGTCATGCTGCCACCCAGTAGACTGCGCGCGACTTGCGGAAGCTCATCGCCTTCTTCTCTTCCTGCAGGAGGTTGAGCATGGTCGAGGTCCTGCTGGTCGTCAGGCCGACCTCGCGCGACAGTGTGACGGACATCACCGGCCTGGTGCATCTCCTCAACGCCTCCTCGACCGCGGCCTTCTCTTCCTCGGCCGTCCTCTCGATCATCGTCCTCTCGGACTTCGATTTCATCGGGATCGGCCCGCCGCTCCTCCTCTCGACGATGGCCTCGCATCCCGGGATAGCGTAGTAGCGATGGGTGCACATAGTCTGGGTGTACTCGGCCCCGTCGCGGCTGCATAGCATCGGGACCCATGCGCTCTCCCTCCTGACCGCGCCCCTGTCCATCAGGCGGCGGAGCGCGGAGTTGACGGAGCGGCGGTTGAATCCGATGGCATCTGCGATGCAGCTCGGAATCGCTCCCTGGTCCGCCAGGAGGTATTCGTAGACCATTCTGTGGATTGTCATAGCCCGAACCTCCTGCGGATCCATTCCATCGCGGCCCCGTGGCCCTTGAGCATCCTCTCGATGTAGCGGATGTCCGACGTCTGGGCGTCCTCGATGCACTCGTATCCGCCTATGAGCCACTTCTCGGCGACCGTGCGCGAATAGAACTCCTCCGTCCAGCAGTCGCCGGATGTGTTGTCCATGGCGATGTAGATGGGGGCCTCCCCGTATCCCGGGATCTCGGTCATCTCCGGGGAGATGAACAGGCCTCTGGGCTCGTAGCTCCCTGCGTCGAATCCGCTGTCGATGACCGCGGACGCATCGTCCGACGACAGGACGCTGATGGAGCTGCCCTGTCTGATGTAGGTCCTGATGGGCGTGATGACGGGCGGGGAGCGCGACGGGCGCCTGCCCGTCATGTACATGGCCAGGCTCGTCTGGACGGTCATGCGCAAATCCTCCATCTGCATCTGTGGGAGAAGTTGTTGGTGTAGACTTCGGGCTAGATGCACTCGACGATCCTGTAGCGGGCGAGCGACACCAGGGCCTTGGACGCCTGGCTGACGGACTTGTGCGTGGGCTCTATGCCGAGCTCATCGACGATCTCGCGCGTGGTCCTCTCGCGTCCGTCTTGGAGCAGGGCCTTGATGGCCTCCTGCCTCGTGCTCAATCGCTCACCTCCCACTGCTGGAGCCATCTGGGCTCCCTGCCGTCCTCCGTCCAGCGGGGGTTCGGGACGTATCCGCACATGCGGATGCTCTCCTCGCGGTCCATGCGGTCGAGGTGCCTCCTGACCGGCCGGATGGGGATGCCAGTGCGCTCGGATATATCGACGGACGTGGCCCGTCCGAGGTCGCACACGGCGCAGAAGACTCTTGCTGCGCTCATGCCTCCGCCTCCATCACGCGGAGCAGCTGGGCTCTGGCTGCGGAGATCCATTTCTTCCCGCACGTGCCGGGTGCGATGACGATCTCCTTGGCGGACACCATGCGGAGCATGATGGACGTGAGGATGTCGCGGTCGATGCCGACGTGGTCCTGGATCTCCTGGACCGTTCTGGGGCTGTCGTCGCAGAAGGCGAGGATGCGGGAGCGGAGCTCGGTCACGGTGAGGTCGGTCATTCGACCACCCCGTAGACGAAGGCGCGTCCGCGGACCTCGACGACGCACACCTCGCCGCGATTCCTCATCGTGGCGAGGCATCCGCGGAGGTCGCTGGTCCTCGGGATGCGTGCGACGAGCTCGGCCTCGGTCAGCGGGCCCTCCGCGCGGAGGGTTTCCTTTATGAGGTCCTGGTTGACGCTCACTGCGCTCCCTCCGTCCATGATGCGACGAGGTTCATGGGGCAGTGGCGGGGGACGCTCTCGGCGTCCTCCGTGACGATCCCGCACGCGGTGCAGTCGCACCGGTTGCATGTCCACACGCGGAGGGAGGTCACTGCGCTCCCCCCTCGAATCTCGCTCCGCAGAAAGGACAGCACACCATGGGCATGCCCTTCTTGGGGTCCTCGCTGGATCTCAGTATCAGCTGGCCCTTGGTCGAGACGTAGATCTGCCTGCGCATGGCGCAGATGTCCATAGGACGGCAGCACGCGAGGATGTCGGTCTTGACCGCCGCGAGGCGTCCGTCGTAGGATGCCGTCATGCGCGGACCCTCCTGTAGTATACGGTGTCGTCGTCGCGGATGTACATCTCCCCCCATAGGGATGCGAACCCGCCCGGGTTCTGCCGGTACACATCGCACATCTGGCGCGGACGCTCTCCCATGCGGATGCACGCGGAGCGGATCCTGTCGGCCTCGACGTCGTCGTCGGCTCCGATGTAGGGGAGCTTCACGCGGATCTTGCGCGTGCCGTCCCTCGGACGGATGATGTAGACGTAGAACGTCCTGCTCATTCGAATCCCCACCTCTGCTCCATGCTCTCGATGTAGGCGCCCTCGACGGCGAGGCGCCCGACGACCATGTTGATGACCGCGTCGCAGGAAAGCTCCGGATGGGCCTGGCACGCGGCGGCGGTCCTGCTCACCAGGGCGGGGTTGACCCAGCACGCTGCCATCGGCGGACCTCCCTGTAGGTGAGGACGGACCTGCGCTTGCACAGGTCCTCGTAGTCCTCGCGCGCCGCCGCCTCGCGCTCGGCTTCCTCGGCTTCGGTCTCCGCCTTGAGGACGGCTGCGTACTCGGCGTTGGGCTGGGTGCCGACGGAGTATCCGCATCCGGCGCACACGATGCGCCTGCCGAGGACCCTGCCCTCGCACTCCCACGGCTCGCCGACGAGATACATGGCGCCGCATGCGGGGCATGCGACGTCCACGACGTGGCGTCCGACTGTGGCGATGGTCACTGGGACCCCCTCCCGTAGCGGTCGCCCGTGGTGAAAAATGGATCCGACGACTGGCGGAGCTTCTCGGCCCTGTTCACCTGCGGCGCGGGCTTCTCGATGGGTTCGTTGACCGCCTCGGGGTCGTCCTCGTCTCCCTCGTCGATGGCGTACAGTGTGCGATAAAGCGTCCTCTCGGCGTTGGTGATCAGCTTGTTGGTGAGCTTATCGGAGTTGTCCTGCGCTTCGCACGGGACCGTGAGCTCGATGACGTCCTCGGCGGACCCGCCGCATATGCGGACGTCGATGTGGCCGTTCGCCGCCTGCCAGCGCGTGGTGTACGAACCGTCGCGCGAGGTCTTCTCGTAGGTGTATCTCTTTTCTCCCTGCTCCGCGTCGTACTCCGGGCGTCCGAACAGGACGATCACTCCGTGGCGCGCGTGGGCCTCGCGGACCGCCTGAAGGATCTGCGAGATGGGGACGAATTTGTAGCTGTCGCGGCTCCCGGCGTTGACCGTGCCGGACTTGACGAAGGGCATGGCTGCGATGTCCTGATAGGCGGCCGCGATGCGCTCATAGACGGTGGGAGATTCGGTCATTCCGAGCCCTCCCCTGTGTGCGCGTCGGTCGTACCCGGCGTGTGTGTGGTATGTGTGTGCGATGTGTGTCCTGTGGTATGTGTGATGTGTGTGATTTTGGAAATCCGGTGTCCGTTTGAAACGAGGCGCGCCTCGATCCTCGGAAGGTCGAGGAATAGCGTGTTGCGCGTGTACGGCGAAAAAGCTGCGAACTCGGAGTGCGCGAGGGTCTCCCACATCCTCTTGAGGACGGTCGGGGACACGACTGTGCCCGTGTCCTTCATGATGTGGTCATAGCGGTCCCTGGAAAGCGGACGGCTGGTCTCTCCCATCTCGATATCCAGGCTCGCCCAGATGGGCGGGAGGATATCGTTCAGTGTTATTTTCGTTGGCATTTGCTTACCTCTTTTCGAGGCAAGCTGGGCCGATTAGAGGTCGATGTATGGGACCAGATCGCAGCACTGACATGTGAAGCACATGGTATGCAATGCAATCCATCCGCTACTTCCCAGCTTGCCTTGATAAATGACTGCATTTCAGATATTTATACACTGCTGAGCACGCGTCCGTACACGCTCATGAGCCCGCTCTGCGCGGTCGTCATCTTGCTCGGATCCGCTGCCACATAGCACCGGACCGTCGTCGAGATGTCGCTGTGGCGCATCAGGCGGCGGACCGTGTCGAGGTCGGCCTCGACGACGTTGACGAGTGTTGTCGCGTAGAGCCTGCGGAGCGCGTGCGGCGTGACCTTGATGTGGCATCTCTCTCCGAGGCTTTTAATCCTCTGACTGGCCGTGACCGGCTCTATCGGGACCCATGTCCCCCATCTCGGGACCTGGATGAGGTGGCCGTCCTCCTCGTTCCTTTTCAGATGATTGTTCTTGTACTCGCGGAAGCTCTCGATCTCTTCGACGACGGGTTCGGGGATGTCCATGACAACCCTCAAGCCCTTTCCGTGCCCCTTGCCGAAAACCGTCATCTTGCGGGCGTCGATGTCGATCTGCTCATCGAGGAGGCTGCATATCTCCATCCTGCGGAGGCCCATGAATGCTCCGAGCACGAGCATCATCCTGTCCCATGGCTCGGCTTTGCGGTGGAGGACCGCGTACTGGTCCAGCGAGATCCACACGCGGTCGGGCTCCACGCGGTTGTATAGAATGTCGAGCCTTTTCCCCCAATCCTGACATCCCAGCTGTATCGACATCCGGGAGAAAAGCCGGATGTACTCTGCCTTGGTGGACTCTTTGATGCCGTCGAGCTGCTTCGCCAGCCATTCCGCATCATCGAGGGTCACGGCCTCCATGACCGTCGGCCTTCCTCCCTCGGCCAAAATATCGATCAGATGTCTCAATGCGTTTCCTGCCGATTCAATCGTCGTCTCTCTCCGGCCGTGTGCCCTTAGATACTCCAGGTACCACTCGACCTCGCTATAATCCGCTGTCATGCTTCGCCTTCCTCTTTCCCATCCCCCTTCGGTTTTCGCGGCGATGCACACATCACACATACCATAGGCATGCACATACGACACACAGGTGCGAGTGCTTATATCATAGTCCAACGGTATGGTGGGTGTGCATTCGCACGCAGACGCCATGTCTGCGGGGCCGCCCAGCTTGCCTTGGTTGTCCGGCCCCATCCTCTTTTCGGTCCTGCCCGGCATGGCAGGCACGTGGGCCCCGTTCCCATCGGGGCCCATCCTCTCATCTCACAGGTAGGCGCACAGGCTCATCTGGATGAGCTGCCTGGGCGTCCTGGGCTCGCATACGCGCTCGGTGTAGGCCGCATCGACGTAGCGGAGGATCCTCGCGCGGACCTCGGTCATCTCGTCGTCGAGGTGGTCGATGTGGAGCTGCGCGCCCTCGTCGAACCAAACCTTGACCGGCGCGAGATAGCGGCCGTAGCTCCTGTTGGAGGGGTCGTTCTCGGCGAGGCCGTCCTCGTCGCGGTCGTCGAACCACACGGCGGAAACGTTTCCGCTCTTGTGGTACTCGACGTTGAGGCCGATGAGGTCCTTCCAATCGTTGACGTAGTAGCGGATGCTGCCGTCGCGTGCCTTCCATGCGCTCGCTCTCTTCCTGATCTGCTCGATGCTTGCCATTTCTTTCTACCTCTTTCCGGGTTCCCCCGTCTATATACTATATGGTAGTTCGGGTATATAATGGTATCTACTGTTTGGTAGTTACATCATGCCGATGGATTCCGGCGCATATCGGGGACTCCGAGCTTGCGCCTGGCCTTGGCCAGGTACACGGTCACGGCCTCCGGTCCGACCGTGCGTCCGGTCATGCGCGTCATGGACAGGGACGATCTGTCGAGGTCGTAGCCGTGGTCGTACAGCGACATCGCCAGCCCTTCCATCGGCGACAATCCGTCGTCGAGGATCCTGCGCGTCATCTCTATGCGGATGGCCGTCTCGGTCCCGGCGTCCATCCTGTCCACGGGCGCGATGTCGAAGCTTCCGCGCTCCGCGATGCCCTCGATGCTGCCGATGATCTCGTCATCGCTCGGAAGGCGGTCGCCGAAGGTCCTGCCGAGGTGGAGGTCCAGCTTGGAGCCGTCCTCCGCCGTGATCTGCACGATGTCGCCTTCCGGGTCGGTGATGCCTCCGGTTATCTGTCCTGTCGCCAGGAGTTTTCTGATGTCGTTGATGGTGCGTATCGCCATCTTCAGGCCTCCCATGAGGGGATCGTGACCGGCTCACCGTTGTATGGATGTACAGCCTCGCCCATGCCGTCCTCCCATCCTCCGAGGGGGGATTCCCCGGCATCGAGGCGGTTGACGATCTCGGCCTGCGCGTCGAGGTCGGCGGGGATGATCGACTGCACGACGATGCGGCCGTCGCATTCGCGGTACATGTACACGTCGAAGGCGTGGAGGTCGTTGTCGAACTCCCTCTTCTCGACCACGCAGTCGTCGAGAACCCATGCGTCCTCCCTGGCGATGTCCAGCTCGTCGGCGATTCTGGATCCGAGCATTCCGGTCATCTCCATCAGTCCTCCCAGTCCTCTTCATCCTCATCGTCGTCGCCGACACATTCGCGGGACCTCTCCCGGCGGCTCTTCGCAGAAAGGCGTCCGCTCTCCTCGACGACATCGATGAGTTCGTCGATCAAAGGGCAGCCGCCTTCGTCGTCCTCGTCGGGTACTCTGTCGTACTCGCAGACGACGATCTGTCTTCCGCCTGTCCTGCGCATGAGGTCGGAGCGCGTGCATCTGTCTAGGATGTCGAGCGCAGCAGCCTTTGCCTCGCCGAAGGTCGCGAACGGTCCGATCACGTCCGTGTCCATGTCCGAGTAGCGGTCTTCGACCATCAGGATCCTCTTGTCTTGGTATGCCATTTCTTTCTACCTCTTTCCGGGTTCCCCCGTCTATATACTATATGGTAGTTCGGGTATATAATGGTATCTACTGTTTGGTAGATTGATATGAGGATGCCAGAAAGGAAGGGGTCCCTCCCCGGAGGGAGGGACGTTTGGGATTCAGGTTTCCGGTGCGATCTCACTCGGTCTTCTGCTTGGCCTTCTCTTCGCGTGCGGCCTTGGCCTTGGCCTTGTCGCGGATGGACTCCACGAAAGGGAGGGCGAGGAATTTCGACCCTCCGAAGCCGACGATCACGGACACGACGAGGGCGATGCAGTAGCACAGGCCCGAGGTGGGGACGACGGATGCGGCGTCGGCGTACCAGCCGATGATTGCTAGGGATGCGACGATGCACACGGCGACGATGCCGATGTTGCTCGAAAGGTAGGAAAGGCCGTAGACGACCTTCCCGCCGTTCTTTCTTGCGATCTCCTTGTCCTTCTCGTAGAACCCGGGAAGGGACATGGCGAAGGTGCAGAGCAGCCCGATGACCATCGCGAGGACGATGGTGGTCGGGACGAGCTCCGCCGGAACTCCGAGGATGTACTGCGTGGCTTCGATTTCTGCTGCCATACTATCAACTCCTATGATGAGGACGACCTGGACCGCGACGAACGCCATCCTCGCCGTCCAGAAGGCTCTGGACGTGAGGGTGCGTTCCATCGCTGCCATCAGGCGCTGCCGTCCCCTCCATTCCCCTTGTCTCCCTTGCTGCCCTTGTCGAGCCTCTTGAGCAGGCCGGCCCTGATGGCCTCGCGCTTCCAGAGGCCTATCGCGATGAGTGCGACCGCCATGGTTCCGACGAGGATGGCCAGGATCTGGGTGGTCGGGTCGTCCAGTCCGGTGGGTGCGGGTGCGGGAGTCTCCTCGAAAACGGCCTCGATGGTGAGGTCGGAGGTCACGGGCTTCGTGAAATCGTAGTCCCATTTCACGAAATCGTATCCCTCCTTGACGGGGATGGTCTTGGGCTCGGTGACGAGCTCGCCGTGCCTGACGGACTGCGCGGGAAGGACCTCGGTCTCTCCGGCGTAGAAATGGACGGTGTAGACGATGGGCTCCCAGACGGCGGTGAGGGTGGTGTCGGCTCCGACCGCTGCGACATAAGCCTCCAGCTCGTCGGCCTTGACGGTCTCGGCTCCGTCGGACCAGCCGACGAAATCGAACCCCTCCTTGACGGGGACGTTGGGGAGGACGATGCCGTAGACGGTGTGGGTGTAGGTGGTGGTTCCGTCGACCACGAAGGTCATGACGGGGTCGTGCGCGTAGACTGCGACGTATGCCGCGTTGCCGGTGACGGTGGTCTTGGCCGCGTCTGCGGGGATGACGATCTCGGTGGTGCCCTTGAGCGCCCATCCCGCGAATGCGGTGCCGTCGGCCTTCATGAACTCGAGGACATGTCCTGCGGATGCTGTAGGGGCCTTGGTGGGCAGGTCGATCTCCTTTCCGTAGGGCAGGCCGTTCGAGTCGTTCATGGCGATCTTGGATCCGTCGGCGTATTCGAAGGTCACGGTGTACGTGTCTGCGGTGATGTATGCGAATAGCTGGCAGCCGCCGGTGGTCACAGAGTAGGTGGATCCTGCGGAATAGACCGTAGTGGGTGTGGAACCCTGAGGGACCTCGCTGGTGGCCCATCCGTGGAAGGTTTTTCCGGCCTCGATGGTGTAGCCGAGGGCGGCGAGGTCCTTGAGGACTACTGATGTGTTGCCGTTGAGGGGCTCCGTCACGACGGTGCCGACGATATGGTACTCGATGACGGTCGGCTCGGTTGCAGCACTCGAGTCTCCGGCCCCTTCCGGATTGCCCTTGGGATCGGAATCCTCGGCGGGGGGCGTCTCGGTCCCGGCGTCCGCCTCGAAAGCGACACCGGCGAAGACTGCGCACATCAGGATCGCAAAGATGCCGATTGTTGCGATTTTTGAATTCATTGTCTCAACTCATCCGCGTAGAGGGCCACGGATAGGATTTCCACTGGAAATCGCGTATTTAACCGAAATTCGGGAATCCGCGCCAGAAGGCGCGGAAATGGGTTTAGAATGGATTGGCCGGGATTTCGGGATATTCGACGACGGCCGGATATCCGCTCTGCTCTATCGTGGCTCTGACGGCCATCTTGTACTCGCGGAGCGCCTGCAGATACGCATCTCCTTCCGAGCCGGTGGCCATATTGTCCTCTGCCTCTGCGATGCCCATATCCGCCTCGTCGAGCTTGGCCGACCTCTCGATCCTGCGGAGCTCCGCATCCCATGCGGCCCCCTCCGGGAGGATCCCGGCGCGGACCGATTCATACTCTCCCTCGTCGAAGCGGTACTGCGTGTACACGTACTCGGCTATCGTGCCCTTCTCATCTTCTCTTGTCTCCTGTCTGATGTCGCGGTTGACGAGCGTGACCGACGGTCCTGCGATCATCGCAGGCGGTTTGATTCCTGATCTTGCTTCTGTAATTTCCATTTGTACTCCTCCATCAATGGATAAACGGTTTTCCTGCCCAGATAGTGCCCGTTGCACCATGACAGGCATCCGTAGTATGCTGCGAGAACGCCTCTGTCGTGCTCGTCGGGGTCCTTCCCTCCGTCCCACTCGCGTCTGATGCGTCTGCATGCCCTGCCCATCCTGACCTTGGTGCGTTTGCGGAGCAGGCAGTGGTCGGGGAATGTGACATAGCCGACCCAATCGATCCCTTCCGTCACCGGCCTTATGCACCAATTGCTTTTGACCTCCAACCCCCACGGGGCGATGATCTCGCGTATCTTGGACAACGCTCTGCGGAGCCATGGCTTGGACCATCCGATAATAATGATATCGTCCATATAGCGCAGGTACCACCTGCAATGGAACGTCTCCTTCATGTGGTGATCCAGGTCGGACAGATAGAAATTGGCGAAATACTGCGACGTGTAGTTTCCAATCGGAAGGCCCTGATGCGGATACTCGTAGACTATTCTCCTGCATAGCTCCAACACATCGGGATCCTTCACGCGGGCCTCTATCTTGGCCATCATCACGTTCTTGTCTATCGACGGAAAGAATTTTCTGATGTCGAGCTTCAGATAGTATTTGGCCTGCGGGTCTTTGAGATAGCTCTTGAGCTTCGTGAGGCCTGCATGTGCTCCGCGTCCCGGCAGCGCTGCGTAGGTCTGCGGGATGAGGTTGCGCATGATGGTGTCGTGGAGCACTTGCATCAAGGCCCAATGGATGATGCGGTCCGGATAGAACGGGAGGTCGGCGACCTCGCGGGTCTTCCCCTTCTCATGGATCTCGAACATCCTGTACTCGGATGTATGATACTCTCCCGATTCCAATAGACGACATATCTCCCTGATGTGGCGCTCCGGGTCCTCATCGACCATCCGGACATCGGGACGGTGCGTCTTCCCCTTCCTTGCATTCTGATACGCGAGCTGGACGTTTTCGTAGCTTATGAGCGTCTTCCAAACGTTTCCTAGTCTTTTCGTCATGTCTCTGCCTTCTCGCATGTCGCGTTCTTTCCCCGGAGGTACTAAACCGCTTGTGCATGTGCTGTTTCGGCAAGGGCCGAGGTCATGATCGGATCAGGTTGTATAGTGTTTAACAGGATCGGATGATCCCGGGCTTGAAGGCCAGACGCGCCCCGTTGTTCGAGTTCGAGTTGTCCAAGGAATTGTTCGCATTGAGGTAGGACGGACCTGCGTTGCCATTCGACACATTGTCCGAGTTGCCCCCAACGTTACCGAGTTCCCCGATAGCGCGTCGCTTCCGACCAGACCTGTCCATTTTTTGGACTGTGAGCTGTGAGGGGGCTCTCGCCCCGATTGATGGTTTAAGGGGTTTGGATTGGAGGTGGTTCGTGTCGCGCGAGGACGCGCTCACAAGTCGAAAACGAAGGCCAGACGCGCCCCGTCGGCCGAGTACGAGTAGTCCAAGGAATAGTTCGCACCGAGGTAGGACGGACCCGCGTGGCCATACGACACAGCGTCCGA
>ERZ808274.575-NODE-575-length-17155-cov-3.440234_pt1 | contig 17155 bp, 11 predicted proteins | sample MGYA00521277_ERZ808274 | MGnify/ENA primary metagenome ERZ808274 (study PRJEB31516, sample SAMN03275597) | gut metagenome | biome: mammalia-associated habitat; material: feces | host: Papio cynocephalus | place: Kenya | collected 2012-07-28 ... | reverse complement strand
TCTGCGGTAATTATTTGAATATCATTGATATCCGTAGGCGTTTCACCATCCATTACCACACGTGCACGGAGCCCTTGCGTATTATTCAATGAGGAGGGTAATGTGAAGTATGCACGGAAACCATTGGAAATGACATTTCCTTGCGGCTGATAGAGCGTGTTGTCAGGTCCGAGATACCAACTATCACCCGGCACTTGAGCAGGCGCATAGATGCCCGTCATGGAGACAAGTTTGTCGGGCGTGGTAATCGTTGGTTTTGTATCTGATTGATATTTAATTGCTACACCCCTAAAAATGGGGGGGGTAAGGCTATTCGCAGGCTTAAACAGATAAGGAGTATTTGCTGTGATTGTGGAAGCAGATGCAAAATGGATATACAATAACTGCTCGGAACATTTGTCTGCATACTCCAACTGCATCAAAGCACAATCCCCCAAAGACTCGGCAATTTGCTTTTCCGATAAATCAAAGGGCAGACAAAGGGTGTACCAAGCACCGTCGGCAGCAAAAGAACGTCTCAATTCAACCATGTCAATAGTTTGTTGGTCCAAACTCTCTAACTTATCCTTTATCTGAGCGTTAGTTTCCTCCAAAACAGCCAAACTACATCTACTCTTGAATGGAAAAACATTACCATTCCAAAGTTCTGCGTTTTGATACTCGCCCATCGTCTCAAAAGGAGTATACAACGTTACTTTAGTGGCATTATGATGCTCATCACCTATTTGCCATGGCAATACTTTTTTAGTAGGAGGAACCTGTGCATAACACACTAGTTTCTCCAATGCGGTACAATTGTAAAACGCATAATACCCCATAACCTTCAACGCACTAGGAAGGAATATCTCGCGGAGAGATAGGCAACCTTCAAAAGCATAAGTCCCTAGTGCCTCAACTGTTTCGGGAACACTATATATTACATCACTTTTAGATGCAGGATAGGCTATTAGAAAAGTTTCTGCATGATTCAACAATACCCCATCTTTACTAACATAGTGCTGATTACCCTGATTTACTATAATCTCCCTTAATTTAGGAGTATTATGAAAAGCATTAGATTCTCCATAGTATCCATAATTCTCCTCCATACTGACTATCGTTGCAGGAATAGTAACTGAAATAAGATTTTCTGCTTGATTAAAAGCATTGAAAGCAATAACCGTCACAGAATACTGCATTCCATTGTGATTGACAGAAGATGGTATTTCACACTTCTCTAAATTAGAGTAATTCCCTGCTCCCACTATCTGTGCCACGACCTTCACAGTTTTGTCTGTTTCTGAAATGATTTCATAGTTCAGACCATTTACAATAAAGGTCTCTGCAAATATGTTCAGTGCCACAAACAATGAAAATAATACACAAAGGAACTTTCTATTCATAAAGGGTCAAGATTAGTTTATTTTATTACATTTATATTTACACATTTCTACATAGGGGTACAAATATCCGTGCAACGTTGTACCGCAAAAAGTATGCCAAAAAAAAGAACCACGTGTGCAGTGCAAAAGCAATACACACGCAGTGAGACAACCAGACCTATACCCGATTTACCTGCTACTCCGCCTGATAAATGGCGTAGAACGTGAGGTTGCCATTCACCGTCTGTGTGCCAGTGGTGGTGAAGAGGTCTGCGGGCAGGACAAATGGGTCGTAGTAGCCATCGTGGGTTGTCCAGCCGATGAACTGCATACCTTCGCAGGCTGTTGCCTCGGCAGTAGGCAGGCGGAGGAGTTCGCCCTCATCGTAGCCCTGCTCCTCGAGGAGTTCGCCATCAGCCATCCAACGGACGGTGTAGGGTTTGGCGGGTGCTACGGCAGGGATAACCAAGATTTCCACATCGCCTGTGACAGCGGGAATGGTGAGGATATGGTCGGTGTAGGTGAAGTCGGTGCCCATGGTGAGTGTAGTGCCGCCCATAGTAACATCAAGGTGGTCGGCGGTGGAGATGATATAGCCGTTGGCAGGCGTGATGGTCAAGGTGAGGGGTTCGCCCTTCTTGACGGTGCCGCTCTCGGAGGAGACGGTGCAGTGCTCATAAGCGACCTCGTAGTCCCATGTGGTGGCATTGGGGTCTTTGATGTAGGTGAGCGAGATGATGCCGTCGGTCTCGGTGATATTGGAGAGGGGCTTGCCCGCGATGGTCGTGGAGGTCTTGCGGGTTGTGCCGGGGAAGGGGTCGCGGGCTTGCCCGATTTTGGTCTTGCTGCCCGATGCGGAGATGACGGTGTAGCGCGGGCTGTTGGCGGTGTTGTTGGGCTCGTTGCTGTCCCAAACCGTCTGGCTGTAGTTGACGTACCAGACGAGGAGTCCGTGCCCCGGGAGGTGGGTGTCCCAGCCCGACTGCTGACGGTTCTCAATGTAGTAGTTGACGCCCGTGGTGGTAGCCGATTGGAGGGTGTTGGCCGTGTTGAGTTGGTAGGCGATATGGGTGTCGGCTCCCGCAGCTGGAATGGTCAGGGAGCCCTGTGTGTTGCCGATGTTTTTGGGCGTCTGCCAACCGAAGAAATACTTCTCGTGTATGCTGTAGTTGGGCGGATAGTTGCCGTCGCCATTGTAAGAACCGTAGTCCATAATGTCCCATTCGCCTGGGGTCCGCCCGTCATCGGAGTTGGTTCCGTCGCCGGTGTCGTAGTAGTCGGGCAGACCGAGGACGTGGCTGAACTCGTGGCAGAGCGTGCCGATGCCGTTGCGTTTGCCCGTAGAACCGTTGAGTTCGCCGGAGCAAGCGTAGTTGTTGATGTAGAGCCCGTCTACTTTGCATTGCGCCTTGGTGTAGGTGCAGTTTTTATAGTAGATAGCAGACTCGATGTCCCAGTTGTGCGGCCAGATGGTGTTGGTGCTACCGCCGTCGGCTTCGCCCTTGCCGGCATAGATGATATAGACGAAATCGACATATCCGTCGTTGTCATTGTCGTACTTGGTGAAGTCCACACCGAACTGCGTGTCAGCGAGTTTGCAGGCTTCGATAATCATGTCGCCAGGGTACATATCGTTGCCTTTGCTATCGTTTTTGCCGTAGTAGGCGTAGTTCTTGGTGAGGGTTACGGGGCCGACCACGTCGAAGGTGGGTGTGTAGGCTCCGTGGGATTGGTCGATGAAGTACTTGCGCGCCGAGCCGTAAGCCCCGTTGTAGGTGTAGGAGTCGGCGTTCATCATCTTGTCCATCTCCGCCTGTGTGTTGGCGGACTGGTACTTGGAGTCCTTGAAATTGACGAGGATGAACAGTCCGCGGGGTGCGAGGTTGATACTTCCGACCTTGTTCGGACGGCTTTGCCGTTTGGGCGATGCCTTGCGGCGTGCAGCGATGGTCTGCGGGGAGGGTTGGTTTTCGACCACTTGCCAGTAGCCATTGGTGTTCTCGCGGACGATGTCGCCTGCGCGGTTGGTGTAAAAATGGTAGAACTCGTCACCGTTGAGACGCACCTCGATGGTGGTGCCGTCGGGTTGGGTCTTGGTTTGCCAGCCGCGGTAGGCGGGGACTGCAAATATGGATGTGGCAGACAGGAGGAGTGCCCATAAGATGATATTCGATTTCATTGCTGTATGATGTAAAACATTGATTATATTGAAAGCAGGGTGTCTTTTGAACGGACGGCTACGCCGTATTATCACCAATCAGACATAAATTTTATGATAGCAATATATCAAACTGACGCTAACAGTCCGTTAGTTTTCGTTGGATTGTTCACGCCCTATGGTGTCGTAGGTTTTGCCGTCCACAATGATATACAGGTAGCCGTCGCGCAGCACTTTGGTGGCGGTGGTGCGGATAATCGGGGTGTCTATGCCAGACTCAGTGGGGGTCTCTTTCCACTGCGGGACGAGTGCGACATCTGCCGCAGGCATGGTGAACGGGTCGCCAGCCTGATAGATTTTGCCGTCGTACAGCCAACCGGCAAAGGTATGCCCCTCTTTGGTCGGGGTGCCGGTGGATAAGGTGATGACTTCGCCCTCTTGGCAGTTTTTGCCGCCCAAGCAACGGGTGGTGTTGCCCGCAAAGCCCTCATACATAAAGGTATAGCCTGCGGGTTTGTCCAAGCGGTAGAGTTGCGGGAGGAGCATTACAGTGCTGGTAGTTGATGTATAGGTAGTGAAACGCGGGCTGGTGACATTGTAGAGGAAGCGTCCGCAACTGCTTGTGGTGCTTTGGATAGTGGCAGTGCCATCGCGGGATATGCTGATGTTCCATGTGGTGGTGCCACTGCCCCATGCTATTGTCTTCACGGTCTTAACTCCGAGCAGTTTGCCAGTTGTGTTGGAGAGCGTCCATGCGCCTTCTTTGCCGCCCAGCGTGAGAATGACGGTTTCAGAGCCAAGAGAAGTGATATCGTCACCAGAGAATGTGGAGGAAGCCACATTCATAAAGTCTTTGCCGCTCGCAATGTCGGCAGCGGTTGCACTTTTGCTGCTGCAAGCAAGTACAAGTTGGTCGCCCGCTTGGAGCGTGGAGGCATCGGTTACCAATCGCCACGTGTCGGCATACATATAGTGTGTAGTGCCAAACAATAGTGCACACAATGTACCCAATAAAAGTTTTTTCATGATGTATATTTTGTTATCTGTATTTATTTTCTGTTATATCTCCCAACATAGAGAGGTAACTCTCGTAGCGGGAGAAGGCTATATTGCCATTCTTGACCGCCTCGCAGACGGCACAGCCCGGTTCGTCGATATGGACGCAATCCGAATAGCGGCAGTCACGACCGACACGGAATATCTCGCGGAAGTAATGCCCTACCTCTTCGCGCTGCATATCCAAGACACCAAAACCCTTGATGCCCGGGGTGTCGATGAGCCATGAGACTCCCCCCGTCCCCCTCAGAGAGGGGGCTGGGAGCGGGTACATCTCGGAGAAGGTGGTGGTGTGCATACCTTTGTTGTGGGCGGTGGAGATGGTACCCGTGCGGGTGACTTCGCGCCCCAAGATTGCGTTCAAAAGGGTGGATTTGCCTACGCCGGAGTTGCCGGAGAGGAGAGAGACTCTTCCTATCTCTATGGGGACTCCCCCTAACCCCATTAAGACTCCCCCTAGCCCCCTCAAAGAGGGGGGATTCATATCGGGTGAAGGGTGTTTGCCCTCCTGTGTAAAGGTATTGAGTAAGGCTCGGAAGTCTTCACTATCCGTATCCAATGCCGAGATGGCGTAGGTCTTATAGCCAATGCTCTCATAAAGTGTGCGGAGGTCGGATAATTGCTGCCGCTCGTTGTCGGTGAGCAGGTCCACCTTATTAAATATAAGGCACGCAGGCACGCGATATGCCTCGCAGGTTGCCAAGAAGCGGTCGATGAAGGTGGTGGAGGTCTTGGGGTGGTTGATTGTGACCATCAGTGCCGCCAAGTCGATGTTCGCTGCCAAGATATGCGACTCGTGACTGAGGTTGGTACTGCGCCGGATGATATAGTTCCGACGGTCATAGACCTCTGTAATCCAATGCGTTGCGTCGCCTTGTGCCGATGTATCCCCTTTCACCACCTCCACATAGTCGCCTATGGCTACGGGGTTCGTGGAGCGGATACCACGGATACGGAAATTGCCTTTCACGCGGCAATCCAACGTGGTGCCGTCCGAGAACCAAACACCGTAACTGGTGCCTGTGGATTTTATAACGAGTCCTTTCATATCAGAATGCCTCCGTTGCCGTGAGGTAGAAACTATACGCCTTTGCCGTGTCCCAGCGCGGGTCCACGTTGCTGCGCGCGAGGTCGAAACGGATGTTCACCTTGGCGCGGTTGATACTCATACGCAGTCCGAGTCCGTAACTGATTTTCGGCACAGCCCATTGCCAGTCGTGAATGTCGTACACATCGCCTATGCCCGCGAACACCGTGGCGCGGAAGATACTCCATATAGGGATACGCATTTCGGTTTGCAGTGCAAGCATCAGGTCGTTGCGGAACATGCTCTTGTTGATACCGCGCAGTCCGTCCTGTCCGCCCAGTCCGGGCAACATCGGGTACGGTGTATCGCCTGCCGACAAGGCACATTGGCTGCGGAACTGCCATGCCCACGTGAAGTCATAAGGCAGGGGAACAAACTGACGCAAGTCGATGTGCAGCATTGTGATACGCGCGCTGCTGCCGAGGGCTTTCTCATAGTGTGTGAGGGCGGCTTTGAAGAATAGTCCGCGGGTGGGGTAATAGACTCGGTCGCGGGTGTCGTACTGCGCCACTATGCCCAATCCCCATTGCGTGGAGATGGGGTGTGCCGTCAGGGAGTCGGGCAGTCCCGTCCGCTGGTGCTGAAAGTCGAACAAGGGTCCTACTGACCAATTGCCGCCTACCGATATGCGCGTCTGCACGTCCACATATCCGCGTTTGAGGTCAAAAGGCAGCCCGCTACGCAGCATACCGATGCCGGTGGTTCCTTGATTACCAATGCCATAGAACGCAGTAGGGCGGTGGTTGTAGCCTGCACGATACTGCAACTGCCACGGTGTGCGCCCGCCGAAATAGACAGTGCCGAGCGTGTTGATATACCACTGATGCTTCAGCGTGTACGCCCCGTCCAACTGCACGATAGAGGTCTTCTGCTGCCCGGGCAGACAGAAATACCCCTGTGCCGCCGCCCCGAACTCCCACGAGGTCTCGGGCGTGTAGTTGATGACCGGTATGCCCATGGCGGGCAGATTGACAATGCTATCCAAAGACACTGCGCGGGACATCGGACACGCCAATATCCCAAACGCTATTACAATAGCACTACGCCGATTGCGCAATGCCACTGATAATCTGCTTACTACGCTCTGTTTCCTCATCATGAGCCTATACGGTCATGATGTCTTTTTCCTTCTTGGCGTAGAGTTCGTCAATCTGCTTCACGTACTTGTCGTGAAGTTTCTGCACCTCGTTCTCGGCATCTTTCTCCGCGTCCTCGGGCAGTCCCTCTTTGATTTGCTTTTTCAGCGTTTCGATGGCGTCACGACGGGCATTGCGCACACTCATCTTGGCATTCTCGGCTTCGCCCTTGCATTGCTTTGCCAATTCGCGGCGACGCTCTTCGGTGAGCGGGGGCATGACGAGACGGATGCACTCGCCGTTGTTGTTGGGGGCAAGTCCGATATTAGAGTTGATGATGGCACGCTCAATGGCGGGCAGCATCTTCTTCTCCCACGGCTGAATCTGGATGGTGCGTGCGTCGGGGGTGGTGATGGTTGCCACGTTGGTCAGGGGCGACATCTGCCCGTAGTACTCCACGCGCACGGGGTCCAAGATACGTGTACTTGCCTTGCCTGCACGGATATGCGCCAGTGCATCGTCCAAGAACATGATAGCCGATTGCATCAGCTCCTCGGCATCGCTGTGAATTTTGTCAGGTTCAATCATATTTGTATTAGAGTTAAAATGTTCTATTGGTTTTTTATTATTTGCTTTGCTATTTTGTCGAAATCCGACTCAAACACTTTGTCCTGCACTACTCTGTATTTCTCAAATTCGCTTTCCGCAAACGCCTTCGCAATAGTGGCAGTTACCGTTCCCTTGTGCTTGAGTATCACTTCATCATTCAGTTGCAAAAACACATCCAATTTCGAAGCCCAATCTTCCATTGTCATTGGAATATGCTTGCGCGCTTGCCGTTCTGCATAATCCAAATACATCGAGACAAATTGGTTCAAGTCAGACAACTCTACTTCTGTCAGATAGTTCTTTGCTACCGATACATCCGCTTTCACAATCTTTCCTTGTGGCGCATTCTTCCATGTCGTCAATCCCATGTGTTTCTTTTCTGCATCGGCACGCGCCATAATCACTTCGGCTGCTGTGTGCCCGTGGATAGCAAAATGCAACTTATTCTGCACCATAGCAAAGAAATTGCGCGTTGTGACAGCATCTACCGAGTAATCCACTGCAGTAGAGTAGATATCTGTTATCTTCTGATAGAACTTGCGTTCGCTGGCACGTATCTCGCGTATTTCATCCAACAAATGATCAAAATACGCCTCGTCGAATATCTGCCCATTCTCCAAACGCTGCTTATCCAACACATAGCCCTGTACCGCGAATGTCTTCAGCACCCGAGTCGCCCATTGCCGAAATTGGGTGGCACGTAATGAATTAACACGGTAACCGACTGATATAATGGCATCTAAATTATAGAAACGGGTACGATAACTTTTCCCATCAGCGGCAGTTGCCGAGGATTCCTCGGTAACTGAATTCACGTCCAACTCTCCCGACGCAAAGATATTCTTCAAGTGCAACCCGATATTGTCCACCGAACAATCAAATAGTTGCGCCATAGCCCTCTGCGTTAGCCACACATTCTCGCTATGCACACGAACTTGGATATTATCCTCCGAGTTCTGCTTGGTAAACACCAAAAAGTCGGTTGTACTATTCCTAATCTGCATGTCTGCCATCCCCTGTGGATTATTCCTTTATTTTACGGCTTCACCAGTGTGCCTATTTGCTCGCCGTCCATCACCTTTTCGAGGTTGCCGACGGTGTCCATATCGAACACATAGATAGGCATACGGTTCTCGCGGCACATGGTGATGGCGGTGAGGTCCATCACTTTGAGGTTGCGTTGCAGTACCTCGTTGTAGGTTATCTCGGTGAACTTGGTGGCGGTGGGGTCTTTCTCGGGGTCGGCGGTGTAGATACCGTCCACGCGCGTGCCTTTCATCATCACATTGGCTTGCAACTCAATGGCGCGCAGCACGGATGCCGTGTCGGTGGTGAAATACGGGTTGCCCGTACCGCCTGCTACGATGACCACGTTGCCTTTCGCCATCAGCCGCAGAGCCTTCGCGGTGCTGTACAACTCGCCTATCGGCTCCATACGGACGCTGGTCAGCACACGCACTTTCTGCCCGATAGCCTCCAAGGCTGAGGACAATGCCAGCGAGTTTATCACGGTAGCCAGCATCCCCATCTGGTCGCCCTTGACGCGGTCGAAGCCTTTCTGTGCGCCCGACAGTCCGCGGAAGATATTGCCGCCGCCTATCACAATGCCAATCTCCACGCCGCGCTCGGCTATCTGCCGGATTTGACGGGCATAGTCCGCCAACCGCACCTCGTCGATGCCATACTGCTTCTGCCCCATCAGGCTCTCGCCCGACAGTTTCAGCAGGATTCGTTTGTACTTTTCCATATTCATTTTTCTTTTTTTACCACACAACATCACAATGCCATTCCCCTCAAAATTACTGCAAAGATAATACAAAATCGCCAAAAATCCAAATCCGGCTTTGTTTTTCCCGCACAATCACCTTTTTTACCACATCTTCACGTTAGTGGTTGGTTAGAGGTTGGTTAGTGGTTGCCCCCTTCATTTGCACATTGGCAGACGCAACTTGCAATTTTTCATCCTTCATTTTTAAGTCTCAATTACACGAATCTTCTGGCAGGTTTCATTTGCGGCACAGATTTTGTCCACACTTTTTTGATGTGTAACCAATTATAAATTGTTATGAAAACAAGTACCAAAATTTGGATGTGCCTTGCAGGCATCGCATTAGTGGCATTGGGCGTTGTTTGCCTGATTTACCCGAGTAGTACCATGCTCAGTCTCGCATGGGTGTTAGGTCTGATATTTCTTGTCGCGGGCTGTTGCGAATTTGCGGCATGGGGGAGACTGCACGCTATCTTGCCCCAAAGCGGATTGCTATTCCTGTCTGCCCTCCTGCAGGTATTGATGGGCATTTTCTGCCTCGTCCACCCGCTCTCGTTGGCGGCTGCCCTGCCGTTCATTTTTGCCTTTGTGGTCATTTTCGAGGGCATACGTATTGCGGTTGAGTCTTTCGACTTCAAGCAGGTGGGTTTCCGATATTGGTGGCTGATGTTGCTCTTCGGCATCTTGGCTACGGCTTTTGGCGTGTATGGGCTCTTCCAGCCTGTCGCAAGTGCCACCACCCTCACCATCTTGGTGAGTCTCGGCATCATGCTCGCGGGTGTCGGTTATTGGGTACGTGTAGCAGCCATCAATCGTTTTCAAAAGAAATTCAAGCAGTTACACGACCGCTTCGGCTATGTGGATGCCGAGGAGGTGAAGTAACCGGACACTCATGCATCCAAAGAGGCTGTCCTACCCGCGTAGGCAGTCTCTTTTCTTATTCGTACTTCTGAAACAGGAAATCGTTGTACGGATAACGCTGGATATGAATGGCTTTGATGCGGTCGTAGAGCAGCGACTTGAGTGCCTCGATATTGGTCTTGTCCGCCGCCGAAATGAAAATGCAGTCGTCGTGCAACTTTGCCATCCACGTGCGTTGCAACTCCTCCAATGACATATTCTCGCGGCGCATTGGTGTCAAATCGTCCTCCTCTTTCGGAGTATAAGTAAAGGCATCTATCTTATTGAATACCACAATAGTAGGTATTGTCCGCGTCGTATGCTTGCCTCTCTGTGTAGCCGTCTTTCCGCCCTTGCTTGCCTGCCACGGCTGATGTTCCTGCACCTCCTCCTCGTGCTCCAGCAGTTCACTGATTGTGCGCTCCACCACCTCATATTGCTCCTCGAAGTTGGGGTGTGATATATCCACCACGTGCACTAATAAATCCGCCTCGCGCACCTCGTCCAACGTGGACTTGAAACTCTCAATCAGGTTATGCGGCAGTTTGCGTATAAACCCCACAGTATCAGACAACAGGAACGGCAGATTCTCGATAGTTACCTTGCGGACGGTGGTGTCGAGGGTCGCAAACAGTTTGTTCTCGGCAAACACATCCGACTTGCTCAGCAGGTTCATCAGCGTCGATTTGCCCACATTGGTGTAGCCCACCAACGCCACGCGCACCATCTTTCCGCGGTTCTGCCGTTGCGTAGCCATCTGTTTGTCAATCTTTTTGAGGTCTTCACGCAGCAGCGCAATACGCTGACCTATAATACGTTTGTCCGCCTCAATCTGCGTCTCACCCATACCGCGACTCGTGGTTCCGCCACCGCGCTGACGGTCGAGGTGCGACCACATTCGCGTCAGACGTGGAAGCATATATTGCAGATGCGCCATCTCCACCTGTGTCTTGGCGTAGGAGGTCTGCGCCCGCTGCAGGAATATCTCCAATATCAGGATTGTCCTGTCCATCACCCGCACATGTCCCGTCTTGCCATTGGGCAGCGTATTCAGTTCTTTCTCTATATTGCGCAACTGCCTCGGCGACAACTCATCATCAAAAATAACCACAGAAATTTCACTACCATCCGACTCCCCATTTCCCCTCAAAGAGGGGGTACTTACACATCCGTCGAGCCCCTCCCTTGGAGGGGTTGGGGAGGTCTTTATTATAAAATCCTTGATTTCCTGCAACTTACCCTCGCCCACATACGTCGCCGTATTAGGTTGGTCCAGCCGTTGTACAAACCGCTTCACGGGCACAATATGGTTCGTATCGGCAAGGAATGCCAGTTCGTCCAAGTACTCCCGCGTGCGCTCCTCGTCCTGCGTGGGGGTAATCAGTCCTACGAGAACGGCGTGGTTGACATATTCTTTGATTTCTATCATATTGTTCTGACAATAAATATAATGCTCGTCAAAATCCGTGACAAAGATAGCGAATAATTCGTGCACCTGCAACATCTCGGCGCATAGTAGCCATATCTTCACTATTGTACCACCTCACGAGACTATTTACTCTTTTTGGGTGAGGGATAGGGCTTACACACGTCTTCCGATTCCACACTTGTACTTCGCGTCTTTGTCGCGGGTCTATCGCGGGTCTTTCGCGGGTCTATCCGGATCTGCGCACATCGGTCGCAGGTCGCACCCGCTCTTGAAAGACAATGCAAAGATACATCATTTTCCCCTTTCTTATTGCGCATAGTGCGCAATAATACGCCAAAGAAGATACGGCACGTCTCAATCCTGCTTGCCTGATGACCATGTAGCAAAGGCAGAATTCAAGTCCTTTCAGAGTTTGCTAAATTCTTTGCCTAAACTTTTACTATGCACGGATTTCGCTCCGTAGTACAGCATCTTCTCTGCAAGTTGGTACTTGTTTGCGTGATATGAAGCCCATGCAAAAGGTCCCCGATAGCTAAAGTCCACTTGCGAACCATAATGTGATGTGGCAGACCCTGTAATGAAAATCGTATCTTGTGCGGGATAATCCACAGTCACCTCACCTTTCTCCAAAAAATAGGCTTTCTCTATATTGCCACTGCCATCCAGCACCGCCAAATAGGAGGGCGAAACGATATTGCGTTCCAAATCGTTTCCGTAAGATGCGGTGGCTACACCATATTTCCGCTCGTAGGAGATAGGATAAGTGCCTTTTTCTAATCCTGACTGAGTGATAAAATCCATACGCAATCCTGTCCTGTCATTCATCAAAAGCAGCGATGCCATAGTGGTATCTCCTGTTTGTGTTATTCCACCGTCAAAGTAGTTATAGGTCTGATTAAGTGTAACTGTTTCATGGGGCTCAACATCCCACCGTATGTCAAGAAAGTATATCGCTCCATCAGAAGTTGTCAAGTGATATATCACATCGGGGCATATAATCTCTATCTCTACATTGTAATACCCGTCCTTAACCAATGACATGGTTACAGACATTGAATCCGGATACACGATATCATCTTCCGTTATGGATTGTGAATAATTGGGTATGAATATCGTCCTCTGACCGTCAAAATCCCCATTGGCTTTGGACAATGTAGTATTCAACGTTTCCAGAGATTTGGCGGTCAGTATTTGTACCATACCTATACTACCGCTATGCGTAGTTCCTACGAATGCCATCTCGTAGTGTCCATCCGCATATTGGAAATAGTTGCATAGTATCAACTCATAGTTAATGGTCTCTTTTTGCTTTTCCGGTTTTGTGGTGCGCGTCAGCGTCCCAATGTATAGAATGGTGGTCTGTCCTCTTCGTACTTCTTTGACCTCTAATGATATGCTGCCGTCTTCTGCAGCCTGAACATTTACTTGATATGCATCATCTTCAGGAGCAAAAGAGCCCACGCCGGTTTTGGCATCATAGGAGAACTTTCCATTCAGGTCTGTAACCAAGGATTTCCCATTTGAAATTACATTCACTACTGCAACATTCTCTCGGTCTTCTCTCGGCAATACCTCGACAGAAGCGAAGTCTTGCCCGCTCTCTGTAGAAGCCCAATAGCCGACCAAAGAATCGGGATATTGGGTTACCGGTTGTCTCTCACAACTGACAACGCATATCAATGTCGTCAAAAGGAGTAAGTAAAAACAATTCTGTTTCATGGCATCCATATCATCTGTATTTAGTAGTACAACATTTTTCCTTTCGCTGCCTTGCGCCGCAGTCTGTCGGTCATCAACTTGAGGATATAAGTATTTCCTTTCTGCATATTGGTTGCCGGCACCAGAATAGCAGTCTCGCCCGAAACTACCGTTACCATATCCAATATCTGCCCCGCATAATCATATACATACATCACAGCATCCTCAGACATCGGCTCAGGCAAGAATGCCGTATATACGCCATTATCGTCGCGTTTGACAACCATTGAGACATCAGCATCGGTGCCGCCTTCTGTGCGGATGATTCGTGCCGGTGATAGTGCCGATATATGTTCCTCGCAGCCTTTGTCTTCGTAGGACTGTACAGACAAATAGTATGTTGTACCCTCCTCAAGGTCTGTAAACATGACACAATCGGAAGTGGCAGGTACTTCTCGTTCTCTATCACGGCAGACATAATTGATAGTATGGTCCAATGTGGTAGTAAACCCGTCTATTACAGGACCACCGGTTCCCCTCGTATGCGTATATACAAAGCGGAACTGCATATATCCCTTACCTTGAACCGAATACTCCTTAATGGTTTGTTGCATCTCAAAACTAAGGGATATATTGTCGATAGTATCCCACTCCAAGCCATCTGCAGAACCTTCAAACAACAATTTACCTCCGGCAGTACTCTCATCGGCTATTGGTACGTATGTATTTGATAACCAGAAACGTACTTTCATCGGCGATTCCATATACGTCTTGGACACCAAGTACTCCCCTGACTGACTAAACAGCACGGCATACTTCTTCTCGGACACGGCATTTGTCAGTCGGGCAAAGTTGCTCTCCCATCCTGCTGCTTGGATATTCTCTATGGTGGTGAAAGTCTCGAATGTCTCTTCTTCATTCGACGAAACAGGCGATATGGAATACAATGTCACGAAATACGACACGGCATCTTCTTGCGGTTCCCAATAGGCAGTAAATGAAGACTCAGTAAGGTTCTTCACATCTGTAACCACCGGTGTCGTGATATAAATGGGACGAGGAGAAGAACCCTCCATCTGCATTTGGTTGAAATACTCTCCGTCTTGCGACTCTACTATCAGGTAGCCTATTCGTTTCGTACAACTCTGACGAGTAGGCGTATAGCGCACCTTCAAAGTCATTACATAAGAGGAGTCCTTGTGTATTTTGACTTGTTGCGAACTGTTATACCATGTCTTCCCCCCATCCAAACTGAACTCGAAGTATGGCGAAGAAGAACGGATAGTCATTGAGTCTGATTGGACATCTTGTATAGACAAAGCCACATCCTCTTCATCATACTCTATCGGCTCTTTGTCATACGTGGTGACCATATCGTTGAGAGCCTGAGGCCGGAATACAAAACCTTCATCATCGTTCATACCATAATGGAATGAGATGTCATTGTCTGCCAATTGTGTGATATTCATCACCATCTGGCTCATCAACTTGGTGCCATTGTTCAATGTTGGCACCCACGTTGTCACCATTCCCGCGGAGGTCTGTGCAGGGAACAGGTCTGAGGGTGAACTATAAGAGGAGGTTACAAATCCCGCGCTCACCACTCGGAATCCGAGAGGCTCTTTGTTGTTGAACGTATTGTTGTTCCATGTGTCTAACGAGAATGTGATATGTGTCACCATCAATCCTGTGCCTACCAATGCATCCTTGTTCGCATCCCACCCTTCTTTCTGGCGGTTTTCCAATAAGAAGTACTCACTTGGCAAAGGGGAGTGTGTGGACATATTGTGCGTAGCATCTGCCACTAGAAAGGCGCGATTGGAGGTCTCTATCGGTTCCAACACATAATTGTTGGCGTGTTGCAGTTGCTCCGGCACCAACCACCCCATCATAAATCGCTCAAATGCAGTATATGTGGGAGGCGTAGAACCGTTGTTGTTATAAGGACCCGAACACATAATATCCCAAAAGCCTACGGTATAGTTGCTACCATTTTGAGTATCATACATATCCGGCAATCCGAGCGCATGCCCAAACTCATGGCAGTATGTTCCTATCCCCGCTTGTATGCTTCCATTATATCCACGATACTCCGATATCACCAAGTATCCGCCCAAACGCTTTCCTGAAAACAATTCCTGTGATGTCAATCGACTGTAGTGCGGCCAGATGGAGTTCTCCGGACCGCCTTCTGCTTCATTATAGCCTGCCACTACCACTGACAGATTATCCACATAGCCGTCCCCGTCATTGTCATAAGGTGTAAAATCCACACCTGCAGCACGCGCTAACGTGGCAGACTCTATCACCAACGAACTGGCACGTACATTGTGATTGTTACCGCTATTGGCACCATAGTATGCCATATTGTGGCTCAAGTCATAAGGACCATATACATCAAACACCAAGTTCAATGCACTATCCGACGAAGCGATATAGTAGTCGTGCACAGACCCTGTCGCATTCGGGTTAGAGCCTCCCTTTCCGTTGTATAAATCAGTGAATTGCTCTCGTGCATTAGGCAACGTAAAACTCAAGTCTGTAAAGTTGACCAATATCACGGGTATATGCACAGTACCCTTGTTAGGAACTGATGAACTCAGTTGCACACGAGAAGGGGCGTGACGATGCGCCGTATGTTCCTCACTTGCGAGAGTTCCTACTTCTGTGCCGGGAATGATGGTGCCATCCAAATAGGTCAGATAGTGATAATGCTCACTACCGCGGATATACACTTTCTGTACGCTGCCGTCCGGCAAACGTTTCTCCACAGGATAAGGCGTGGCAACTACAGCGCCTGCAGTGCAGGCAATACTCAAGAGTACGATTATAAGGTTTGTTCGTTTCATATTCAAGTACGTTTACGCCGCAAAGATACAAAAACTATATAGTTCATGCAACTCTTTTTGGTGAGTTTCTTGTTTTTAGATTCATACTCTTTGTTTTTTGCTGAAAATGTAGTACCTTTGCGGGCGATTTAATACAGACGAAAGCATGAAAAAAGGATTTATCTTATGGGTTGCCGTATTGGCATCCGTTTCGATTTGGGCAGAGTCCCATCTTCAACACGTAACGGTGTATTCACGCCCCAATGGCGGTTATGTGATGGTGAATGCACAAGGCGGCATTATCGGATTCTCGGATAAGACGAATGTGCAAGACATCTCAGCGTATGTGCAGGATGCCTTTAAGGATATGGGGCTGGATGTTCAGCCCACTCCTCAAATGGCACCGCAACACATCGAGGCTATGCTCACGGCTGAAGTTACAGATTCTGTCGGACCTCTGTTGGGAGACATAGAGTTTGACCAAGGTGCGCCATACAATAACTTGGCACCTAAGGTGAGCGGTCAAAGATGTCCTGCGGGCTGTGTGGCTATTGCTATGGCGCAGATTATGACTTACTATCAACACCCCAAGAACGGTTGCAAGGGCTCTGTAAACTATAAGACTTCTACGCTCAGTAAAACAATAGACATCAATATGGAGGGCGAGCGTTTTGATTGGGACAATATACTGCCTACTTATAAAGGCGACTACACAGCAGAGCAAGCCGATGCTGTTGCAAAATTGGTGTACTATTGCGGGGCTGCTGTGCAGATGGACTACAATGTGGGGGGGTCAGGCGCCAACTCTGATAATGTGGTTAGCGCCCTGCGCACCTACTTCGATTATGATATTAATTTACAGCGTGTCAGTAAAGACGGAGACGGATATACTGATTCAAAATGGCACGAATTGCTACAATCCGAATTGAAGGCGGAATATCCGCTTTACTATAGTTCGCAGCAGAAAGCAGGTTCTGGGCATGCCTATGTGTGCGATGGATATAAAATCACCAAGAGAATGGAGAAATATCCATTCTACCACATGAATTGGGGGTGGAACGGACAATTAGACGGTTGGTTTATACTTAATGAGTTAACACCGGGGAAAGACAATCCCGAGGGCTTTACAGATTTGAAATATAACCAATCCGTTATTTACAATATCCGTCCCAATGGCTATACACA
>ERZ808274.570-NODE-570-length-17216-cov-4.126741_pt1 | contig 17216 bp, 16 predicted proteins | sample MGYA00521277_ERZ808274 | MGnify/ENA primary metagenome ERZ808274 (study PRJEB31516, sample SAMN03275597) | gut metagenome | biome: mammalia-associated habitat; material: feces | host: Papio cynocephalus | place: Kenya | collected 2012-07-28 ... | reverse complement strand
GATTAAAGACATGTATATTAAAGTAAAAGGTTGGTTATTAGATAAGTGGGAAGATTTCCATATGTTTATGACCAAAATAATGGATGGAATAAAAGATGAAAAAGTTGTTAAAACTGGTAGAGATATATATGTAGATCTTATCAGTGGTAAATACGGTAAAGATTATAATTTTTACAATAAAAATAAGGGTGGTGTTATTAAAAGTTGTAATATGGTTTCTGTTGGCATTTCTAAATGGGTAAGAATGAAAATGCTAGATGCTGTCATAAATATGATAAAAAATAGATCAAATGGAACGTATAATACTTTAGAAGATTTGTATAAAATGTATAACGATATATCAAAGTCATACGGATGTCCAATGCCAGAATTCGATGTGTTTAAGAAAAATGTACTGAAAATTACATCGACAAATATTGATAATATTATTAAATTTGCTGTGTATCAATATGGTGGGTCGACTAACGCTGGTCAATATGTCAATCTCAAACCACATGTGGTAAAAACCGCTAAGGGTGAAGCAACGAGAACTATACATATTGGTGATACTAAAATTGGCTCTGATAATAAAGCTACATGGTTTGTTGATGCCAATATGCTAGATGAAGCGATAGAATTATTCTATAAATCAAAGAACAATTTCATCTCTCGTATTATGAAACATGAACGTGATTCTACTAAAATATTAGAAAATACTTTATATAAATTAGAAAAATATCAATCTGGCGATACTGAATATAAAAATTCTCATGATGACGATGCTGATACTGTGCAAAATATAGACGATGAATCAAAAAAAAAAGATGTTAAAGTTACAATTGAAATTGTCAAATCTCAAATTAGGTTCAATACCGAACTCTGTAAACAAGCTGTAGATGCTTATAGATTACATATTGATAATTGTTCATTTATATTAGGTGTCATAATGAAGTCACAAAGATTAAAAAAAGCTATTAAGAGAATTATGAATGGAGAAAATAGAGATAAGGTTATAAAATCCGAGTTTTTCGACGAATAGATAGTCGATTTTTTACTCATAAGGAGATTATTATGTCGGACTATTTAAAAAAATATACAGCTAGAGTTCCGATAGTTCCTGACGATTTTGCTAATAAAAATATTCACAAAGATAATGAATTAGTAATGGATTTTGAAAATGATGATTTGTATATTAAACGAAATGGTGAATATATAAACATCACGGGTCAAATCAAAAATCAGATTAAGCAATTAAGGGATGAATCTGTAGCAATCAATATTGTTACAGAAGATACTTTACCAGCCATATCAGATAGGATAGAAAATCATTGGTATTACGTCGTAACAAGATCTAAAATAGATGAAGATGAAGTACCGATGATTGATTACATTTATCATGGTTTAATTAAAGAATCTGATATTGGAAAACAGTATCTGCTAATTGGACAAAATATGAGTATCGGAGTAGATACTGTATTATTTGAAGTAGAAGAAGGATATTTACCGTGCTTTTATGTGCCTCATGAATGGACTATTTCGTTCACAAATCATTTAACTCAAGAATCCATTGAATATACTATTCAAGATAATGTATATATATTTAATACTTCACAAGGAACATTTATTCCGTATGATGTATATACATTGAACATTTTTATCCCTGGAGAATATTGGGTAGATATAGTACCAGTAGCTCCAAAAGGATATATTGTAGATTTCAAATCTAATGTTAACGATTTGAACGAATTAAAATTACCCGAATCAATTGAAGTACCTAGGCACAGTAGTATTGGTTCAATAAACAATCCAACATGGAATGATCCACGATATTCATTTGCTGGATGGAGCACTAGCCAGTATGCTAAGATATTAATTGATACAAATACATATAAGCCAGAAAAAGACCATACAGTTTTGTATGCCTGGTTTGATTTTGATGCTACATCTAATTGGTTAAAATATATAGTAACAAATGTATCATATATCCCTGATGATTATGTTACATATACTATGATCAACATGTCTGATATCCCTGATGATTATGTTACATATACTATAATCAATATGTCTGATATCCCTGATGATTATGTTACATATACTATAATCAATATGTCTGATAAGGAGAATATTTAATGTCACGTACTATTAGTAGTTTTACCGGTTTTGGAAAAAAAGGAACAGAGATTACTCCACAAGAAATAGTTGGATATACTGCTCCTGATACATCTGTGACTTTAACAGAGAACTATCAACAGATTACGTTCACATATACACCAATATTGTATAATATAACTTACGATTTAGATGGTGGTGTATTCATCTCTGATAATAAGTACAAATCGAATTACACAATTGAAGATACGTATACTGCTCCTGATGCACAAAAAATAGGATATATATTTCTTAATTGGGAACCAAAAAAAATAAATGAAGGCACAACTGGTGATATTACCATGACAGCAAAATGGACACCAGCCGTTGGTGCAAGACTTATGGAAGGTCCGGTTTTAAATAAGTCCCTAAAAGACTTAATAAAACAAGCGAATGGAGAAAATGAAAGTACATACTCTTATCTTAGATATATATCGTGGACATTTGATCAACCTGACATTGATAATAATGAATATGTGATCAATGTCAGTACAAATGAGATACCAATATATGTAGAATATAAGAAAAATAGCAACACGATGTATTGGTATTGTAGAGATCAAGTTATTTGTCCTAAAAATTTATCGGGAGCATTTGAAGGGTTATTTTCACTAGAAATACCATATATAATACTATATCATGGTAAAAATGGTAGTTCATATAAATTTATTGTAAATGAAACAGATACAGATATTTCTAATATGTTCAAGAATACAAATATTAATGTTGATGAATATCGTGTAGGTGATTATTATGATTCCGTCAGAATAGGTAATAAGATTAGTTCGTGGTGCAATAGTTGGGAGAATATCAGTAATTATGAAAATCTATTTAAGGATTCTATGTTAGAATGGTCGATAAAACCAGCCAATTCATCATATACCAATAGAATCGATAAAGAAGGGAGTGCAATGCCAGAATATACTCCTTCTAAATATCTAGCGACATGTCAAATGGTAGCTACATCATCTAGTGGTGGATCATTAGTTGATGAGAATGGCAACCCTACGGGAATCAAAGCTACTTTATTTGCGAAATATATGCGATTTCCTCATCCAAAACAAGAACAATTATTTGATGGGTATCAAAACCCAGAACCTCAAGTAATATCTCCAGATGGTGGTGAATATTCGTTTGTATTTCCTGTAATTGAGTATCCGATTACATATGTTATGAACGATGATACAGAATCTCCTGCAACTAATTCAAATACAAAAACAAAATGTACAATAGAAGATGATGAATATGTCTTACAATCTCCAACTAGATCTGGATATACATTCAAGAGATGGAGTACGTCAGAATATGACCATGATTCTAATGCAATTACTAGAATACCCGCTCATCAGACAAAATCATATACATTATATGCTATATGGACAAAAAATGAATAAGGAGAATGATGTATGAATCAACAGGTTTCAGCTCTTCTTCGACATATTTCAGACTTAAGAAATTTAAATGTTTCTAGAGAAACTCTTAATAATCTTAAAATAGATTTAAATCAAATTGTGCCAAAAGCAAAATGTATTAATGTGATTTTCACAAAAAATACAGATAATCTACCATTTGGATGTATTGTTTTCCCAAGATTAGAAACTATTAATCTTCAAAATTTTTTAATCTCAGGATCAGATCTTTCAATTGAAGAATATGAAGTTGAAATAGATTCTAAAATGTTTGACTATGGAATGACTGACGAAGAAGTTACTTCTGTTATACTGTTCAATATATATCATCTTGTGAAAGATAAAGCTCCTAGTGATAGATTAAGAGAAGCTATTGATGATTATTTTACTAAAGAAGATTGTTGTTTAAATATCAAATTGGCTATTAGATATCAATCTTTATTGATATTTGGATTACAAGATGCTCTCCATCAAATAACATCATGTTTCCATCTTCCGGATGATATTATTTCTGATCCTTTTTTAGATTCATTGGGTTTAGATAATTTTCAATCTGCATTAAGAAAAATATATAGAGAGATTCCTGGATGTGAAAATGAAGTTCGTAGAGCTACAAATCTATCTATGCTGACTTGGTGTTTACGCTTGTATACAGATATAGATACTGAAATTGTACCTGCACTTAAATTATTAGAAAAAATTAGGCATATTACAGGTTCATTCTTATATATTACGAGATGTGAAAATTGTATTAAAGACATTAGTAAAATTTATAATAAAGATTTGGTTAATGAATCTTATAATTTCATTATGAATGAAGCTAGTAGAAAAGGATTAGTCAATAATCTAAAGTATTCTGGATTAAGAGCTATTGAAGATGACTTGTATGAATTTAAGATTCGTGCAGAAAATGCTTATACAGAATATGATGTAATCTATGCATTGAAACAAATCAATGCAAGGTTATCGTTACTTGATGATTATATCTATAATAATCCGGATGAATCAGATATAGAAAGATGGAAAATGTTAAAGTATCAATATATGAGTATTCGTGATACTTTAGCAAAAAAGAAATTGGTAAATAGAAATTATTCTATCTTCATTGATTACGACAAATTGTATAGTCGTAATCCAAATCAATAAAAAAATAAAATTGGGATGGGGTTTGCAATTCCCCATCCCGTTATTTATTTACGATGATAATCGTAAGAGAGCTCTCTTTTTTATACTTGTATCGATGATAACAGATTCAAGATTTTCAAGAGAAAACCAGAAACCGCTAACCGAATTTTTTCTTGTATAATAATATTATATATGAAAATAATATTATCATAGTAAATATATCTGTCTGAAAATTTTTTTACTACACCATTTTTTTACGAAAAATCAATAGCAATTTTGGTATCAATTTAATAATAATGAAGGTTGGAGGTATATTCTAAAATGAATATTAATAAGCAATACATATTGAACATCCTTGATCAAATGTCAAATCTAGAATTAGATTTATCGGATAAGTATCAAATTGATGGAAAAAGAGTTCCTAGAGTTACTGAAGTATTATCGGCGATGATCCATCAAGAATCTTTGATGTCTTGGTCTAATAGTTTGGGATGGAAACGTATTTCATATAAAGCTTTTTTACAAGAAGCTGCAGATAAAGGAACATACTCACATTTAGCTATAGAAAAATATCTTAAAGATGGATTTGTTGATATTGATACTCTTCCATTGAATGATAAAATTAAATCATCCGTTATATCTTGTATGGATGGTTTTATGCTATGGTGGAATCAATTAAAGACTAATCATAATGTAGATATCATATCGACAGAAGAAACAATTATTCACAAGTATTTTGGTGGTACATGCGATTGTCTATTGAATGTAGATGGAAAATATAAGTTGATTGATTTTAAGACATCAAACAATATGAACTATAAATACGGATTACAATTAGCGGCATATAGATATTTGTTTAGAGAAGTAAAAAATATAGAATTAGACCAATGTATGATTTTGATGCTTAGTAAAACTAACCATTCATATCTTATATACGAATTAGATTTATCTAATAAGGATCATTTATCATATATGGATAACTGTGAATATACATTTTTGACATTATTAGCTGGGTATATGATGAGATTGTTTACAAATACAGAATATAAATCTATATTCGATATCAAATAATATGAGGAGTATTATGAGCGATCATATAGTTTTAATTTTTCAGTCTATTCAAAATCTTCATGAATTAGAGGATGAGTTAAATAAACCGTTTGGTTGGATTAGATTGCTTACAAAATGGCAATGCGGTAAATTAAGAAAACAGATACATTCTAAAATCGATCAATTGATAAACGATCAATGGTCTATAAAATATCTATTTAATTTACAAACAATTTTGCGTACATATTATGATAAAATATATACATATCTCGGACAAGATATGTATCTATCAGACGAATTACTTAAATCTCCATATGGTAAATTTTGTCCAATGTATTTTGTCGATCACGATAAACCAGATCATTTAATCATAATAGAAATATTATTGAACAATATTGATTTTAAAATTGTTAATACGTCTACTGGAAATTTGTTTTCATTAGAATCTAACGATATTCAACCTTCACAGTACAAAGTTATTTCTGTATGTAAACGATCTTTAATCAATACATTAATTAGATATTTGAATAGACAAATTTAATATATATAGAAAAAGTAACCTATAGATAATCCACAATTGGAGTAATTAGAGATATGGTTAGTTATCAGAATAACCGTGGAATTATTATAAGTGCACATATTGCCGATTTACATTTTGCTGCGATGAATCCAAAAAAGCAATATGATATTTTATCGGATCAATTTATTGATAAATTAGAAAGCATTCCTCGGTTAGATTTAATATGTATCAATGGAGATTTGTTTGATCATAAAATAGGATTATCATCAGATGCAACAATGTATGCATCTCTATTTGTATCTAGATTAGTAGAATTGTCAAAAACAAAAAACGCAACAGTCATTATTCTTCAAGGTACATTATCTCACGATGCTAATCAATTGCGCATATACTATCCATATATGCAAAGAAATGATGTTGATGTGAGAATTGTTACAAATATTCGATTTGAAATTGTTAAAAATTGTAGAATCTTATGTATTCCTGAATTATATGGAGTCTCGGAAGAGTATTATAAGACCATTTTATTTGGGTCTGGATTCTATGATTTATGTATAATGCACGGTACTATTAATGGAGCTGTATTTGGAGATAATGTTGGACAGTCAAGATTGTTTAGAATGAAAGATTTTTTAAATTGTAATGGGCCTATTATATCTGGTCATATTCATAAGGCTAGTATATTCGACGATCATTTTTATTATTGTGGATCCCCATATCGTTGGAGATTTGATGATGATTGTTTCAAAGGTTTCATATTAATGTCATATAATATGGATAGTCGTAAATACTATTTGGATTATAAAGAAATAATCTCTGATAATTATAAAACGATCACTATTGATCAATTGATTAATAATAGTCCAATCGATACGATTAATTATATTAATCATTTAAAATCTTCGCAAGGTATCGATTATATTAGGGTCAAATTCAATACAGTATTACCAGGATCTGCTAGATTAAGCTTAAATGATAAGTTTAGAAATGATAATACTGTATCATTTGACTTTCTTTCTCCAGAAAGAGAGATTGCTCAAAATGCTGAGAATAAAATAAAACAAGATAATGAGAAACTATCGTTTTTATTGACAGATCAATTAACAGATGAACAGAAATTTGTTATGTGGGTTAATCATCTTAAGAATGATGATAAATTTTTGACTGTCGAAGAATTACATCGTATACTCATAGGAGATTAAAAATATGAAGACAAAAGTTAATAAGTATCTGTTACAACCAAATCATAGTAAAAGATACTTGTATTTTGGTTTAAATACGACCGATAGTATTAACGGTAAGACGATCGGTTATAAGCCTATAAGACTTGAGTTCGATCGTAAAACCAAAAAATATATATTTAAATATCGAGGGAATACTATATGTCATATGTAGCTATCGAGTTTCATAATAATAGAAACAATACCGATGTTAAAGGATATTTATATATTCCTGATAATTTTCCACCAAACTGGGATCTTGGATTTAAAATGTATCTGAAAGAAAATTATGCTGATACCGGAGATGTTAAGATATACCCATTAAACATTCCATACAATCCAAGAGTCATTACAGAACCGCCTCGTTCATTCAAGAATATGGCAAACGAGTTTATTAAATCTTTACGATCGTATGATTATTATCGACCAAATCAGGAAAATGATTATATTAGAAGACTATGGTCGTTAAATGAACCAGCCAATCAAGATTTTAATCCTAGAAAATATACATTATTTGATCCAAATTTTGAGTCTAACTGATAAATACTTAGTTAAAGAATAGGATGGAGAGTATAGTAAAATGAATATTAGCAGAAAGATCAATACTAATTCTCCTAAAGTTAATAATGAATCAATAAAGCAATTATTTGACATTCAAACTTTAGATTTATATTGTGGATATGTCATATCTATGAATAAAAATATTAAAGTTAGTGGGCTTAATTTGGTCAATGAACTTTTTAAAAGGGTTGATAAATTATCATACGGAAATGACATTGATAGGATCAATAGAATAGAATTTATTACTCGCGGATTAGAAGCTCGTCTTGTAAAGAAATTATCTGATAAAAAATTGATCTTGCAATATATCAATGGTGGTATATTATCTAAACCATTGATAGATGTTTCCACTATAGAAGAAATATCTGACGAAACTTTAACATATTTGACAGAACAAGCTGCAGAGCTTGTTAAGTCATATTTTGTAGATGATAAATACGAACAGATTTTAAGATTAACGTCAAATCTTAGAGTATCTAATTATAAGTATAGATCTGAGATTATAGACCAAATTCAACATTTGACATCGGAGATGAATTTACAGTTTAATAAAATAGATGAATCTGTAAATTCATCATCAATGTTCACTTTAGTTCCTGGCGAATTTGAAAACGCCATGGATGATATTTACATGAGAGAAACAAGTCCATCCAGAATCCTTAAAACTGGAATGACTGGTTTGAATATTATGCTAGATGGAGGATTTCAATCTAGCAGAGTATATCTCTTAATGGCTCAAGCGGCCGGTGGTAAATCTTTCACACTATTGGATTTAGCGATCCAATTGAAAAAACATAATAAAAATTATGTAGCTAAAGATCCAACAAAAATTCCTACTATTGTAATTTTGACTATGGAAAATTCGGAAGATGAAAATGTTGCTCGAATGTTAAGTATGATTTCTCAGGGTAAAACTTTTAACGATTGTAGTTTTGAAGATTCTATCAAAACGTTTAGATCAAACGGTCTTGGATATTCTAAGGAAGATCCTATAGATATTGTTATGATATATAAGTCTAACTTATCGATCAATACTGACTATCTATATGTGATGGTAGATAAGCTTAGAGAGATTGGAAGAGAACCGATTTGTTTAATACAAGATCATATCAAAAGGATTCGTCCGACGAATAAGCGAAATGATATGAGATTAGATTTAGGAGAGATTATCAATGAATTTAAAGCATTTGCGAATCATGTTGGTATCCCTGTTATAACAGATACTCATTTGAACAGAGATGCATCTAAAACATTGGACGAATCTTCATCTAGTAATAAGAAAGATCTTATTCGGAGTCTTGGTAGTTTTAATGTATCCGAATCCTTTTTGATGATAGATAATTGTGATGTTGGTATTATTATTAACAAAGAAATGGATGCTAATGAATTATTGTATATGGGATTTAAATGTATTAAGACTCGTACAAAATGCGATCTTGATTTATTTTATCAACCATATCTTCCTGGAAATTCTATCAAGTTGGTTGAAGATATAAATTTAACTGTACCATCTTTTAGACGTTCGTTAAAAGATGATCAACCTGTCACACCAAGATTTTCTAGAAGAAATGATTTTAATAGAATACATCAAGAGCATAGTGACGATGATGATATGTTTTCTGAAGAAATTATTGGTTCTTCGACAGATGGTGTGTATATAGTATCTGGTCAACCTTCTAATCCAGTTTATAGTATGCCTCCAAAAAAACCAATGAAATTGGTTACTTTTTACGATAAACATGGTAGAATAATAAGCGCTTAAATAAAATATCCTCATAGGATAGATTCCTATGAGGATATTTGTATTATTAATTCCAAACTGTATTCCCAGTATTCTCTTTAAATGCAGTGTTCCGTTTAGAGATATTATTGTTTATAAAATCTGAATTTATAATTTTGATTCTACTCAATATTGATTTTAAAGTAGATGATTTAATAACTCTGACTTTATTAAAGTTAAATTCTTTTGGATCTATTATACCATTTAACATCATTACGATAAATGAAAATCCTGTAGATCCGTATATATCATATGCAAATAATTCTGGTTTGTATCTATATTTTATCTGTTCTACATCTTTAAGTTTAACGACGATAGTTTCGTCATTAAATTCATCTTCATAATCGTATAATATGTTTGTAATAAACATTTCAAATCCATTTAAGTATTCTAATATAGAATAATTATAATAAGTTACATCATCTTTTGATCTACTAGCTATGAAATCTTCTACTGTAATAGTATCATTTTTTACTTCTGTTACAATTTTACGGTCAAGATTAAGAATTTTACTTTTAATACTATTCATCTTCTACTACTCCGATGATCTTTATATTTTCGGTGTTTCCACCAGCTCCGACAGCAATAAATTTTTGACCTTTTGTATATTCTTTTCTTTTATGAACTACAACAGGAGAACATGTACCAATACCAATAAATCCTTTACTTGATGAGTTTTGCTTCATTTTTTCCTTTGCTAGTTCTCCAGCTTTAGGGGCTTCTTCATTTCCTGTTTTCTCAGCTATTTCTGCTGCATTTTTAGCTGAAGCGTTTATGTTCGATGCTGGAGTTTCTATAGCAGATTGTTTTGCTTCTAAAATAAAATCTTCCCTAGAAAAATTACCAGGGGCTAATGGCGATATTGGTTGTGAATATTCTTCTGCAAATTTTTGTCCAGCTTCTCCTGCTTGTGTTAAAGCTGTTTGTATATCATTTCCAGCAGCCTGAGAAGATTCTGCTGTTTCATCTCCTAGTACACTTGCACATTTTTTAATTTCTTTAGTATAATTTTCTGTATTTGCGGATGGTATATATGTTGGCTTTTGACCATTTATAGATAAAATAGGACCTAATTCGTATGTGACCATTTGGTTAGTGTTTGGAATTAATTGATCTTTTTGAATTAATCCTAATTCAAACATCTTTCTGACACCATATCCAGCTACTCTAGCTCTATTATACATAACTTGAGATCTCATAGCTGTTCCAGACATTCCGCTATCGGCTAGTTGTTTAGATGATATTTCGTCTGCAAATGCTATTGTATCTTTATCCGAAGCTCCGTTTTCTAAAGCCACATCAGCTCCTATCAAACTTGATATTTCAGATTTATCTTCTATTGATAAATCTGTTAAACTGTTGAAAGCTGACATAGCTGCTTCTTCTGCCATTCTTTTCCATCCATCATCTTTAAATCCCAATGAGACTTTTTTACCAATTTCGTATGCTAATTGTTCTTTTTTAGCTTTAAATAGTCTGGTCTCTGACAATTGGTTCATGAAATCTTGGGTAGAACCAGCATTGATGGCTATCGTTATTGCTTGTAATCCCAACTCTAATACGCTACTTGATGTATTTTGACCTGTTAATATTGTCATCGATGAGCTTACATTCGATACAACTTGTAAAATTGAATTTTTTGTTGATCCAGAAATTTCAGCATCTTTTGAATTAGACGATATTATATCACATAATTTTGCAACATCTGTAGCTGTTGTTGCCATTGATAACAACATTGAAGAGTTTGTTGTATGACTAGAAGCTTTAGCTATTTCTGAAGCGGTTCCTCCGGCTGCGGCTATTATATCACTAATTTTTAGACCCTCGGTCATTGATTTAGCAGCTAAAGATTCTCCTGTAAGAGTAATAGTTTGTATAGCATCAGCCATTGTTTTGAATTTTGGTAATATCGAATTGGAAGATCCTTTAGATATTCCACTTAATACAGAAGAAGCAATTTCTGTTATAGATTTTTCTGCCCTAATAGCTTTAGTTGTTTCTGACGCAACAGCATATAATGGTAAAGAATGTAATGTATCTAACGCTTTATTTTGAGCTTCTTCTGCTGCTGACTTTAATGAATTAGTAATAGAGGCATTTAATGATGCATACGCAGCATTTATTGCAGAAGCCGGACCTACTCTAAATAATGTCTCTGCAAACGCTCCTACTGTTTTAGCCAATACTTCCATCGCTATTTTATGAGCAATATTAACACAAGATTGAACAAGTTCTTGTGTTTTATTACTAATATCTTGTGTTACATTGTTTAATATTTTTGATGAGCTAATAGATTGTATAATACTTGCAGCTTGTGCAACATCAGATGATACCATAAGTCCAGTTCTAATTGGATTTAATTCTTGCTCTTGAATAATCTGTTTATCTTTTACTTTATCGTACAATGAAAATTGTGTTCCATATGTATATCTGGCTGCTCGTTTTTGAGGTAACTTCGAAGCTGCATCTGTAGCAGTTTTGGCAGCATTAATTATAGCTTTTGAGCCAGCAGCATACATCTCTGGTACTTGTGAATTATTTGATGTTATACCATCTGCAATTTGCGCTCCAGCATGACCTGTATTTTGTGATATACTTTTTGCTTGTGTAGGAGTTTCATTTATCGTAGATGCAGCCGTATCATTGATGGTAGGGGTTATATTTGAAGATGAATATTTTCTGAGACCCGCTCCTTCGATAGCTCCATTATTTGCGTTATTGATAATTTTCTTTCCAGATTCTTTTACTGACCATAATGAAGCAGATCCTGCTCCATTTGCCATACTACATACGCATGGTGTTTTATTTGTGACAATATACGAATTTTCGATATAGAATAAGTTTTTAGGTATTCTTAATTCTATGTAATTTGATTTGGTAACAGTATTGATATCGAATTTGTCGTTTACATTCATAATATTGGACGAATTTTGCTTCGGTTCTTCTTTATCATACAATTCAGCATCTAAATTTGGCGTAGCATATGGAATTAAAAATTTACCAACAGGATTTTCATAAGTCACTACATCACTAGCCAATATAATATAATGGGCTCCATATAAAAGACTATTATCATTAGCATAGTTAAATATACTATTCATTATATCTCCAAATATATAAAAGATTATATAAAAGTTTTTCTGCTTAATTTTTTTATGGTAAGATATTATAATAGTGATAAGATTATAATAATCGTATCACTATTTTTAATGGAGGAAATGTAATATGTTTGATTTAAATGAAATAGCTTCTATTACACGTCATTTGATAATAGCATTAGGCTTAGAAATTCAACCGGTAACTAATATATTGATTGATCAAGAGACCAAAAATCAATTAATGTTTGATGGTAAATTCCTTAAAGCTAATACTGATCCGAAAAAGGCATTATATTTGTCGGATAGTGATGTTAAGTTGGATCCATTAGATCCAAGATGTACAAAGCTGATCGAACGTTTATTTGGTAAATTTTTAATCAATGAGTCATCAGAAGAATTACAAAATATCCCAGAGGTATTAACCTATTTCTTTGATAGAAACGAGGTCGATGGTAAATTCACATTGACTATTAAATTTGCTGATGGATCTAGATGGGTAGGAACACCATATTATAACAAAATATTTTGTTATGATGAAGCTATTTTCTATATCGATGGAGCATTCTGTATAGATCTTCACCGATACGATTTAAATCCGGAGGATTTTAAAAATATACAATGCTAATATTGAATGAACGTCAACAAAAATTTGTAGATTTAGCCGTCGATTGGTTTTACAATTCTCCATCTAAACTGCTACAGTTAGCTGGATATGCTGGAACAGGCAAAAGTGTTGTAATATCAGAAATACTTAGAAGATTAAATCTACCAATTAACGATGTTCTTCCAATGGCATATACTGGACAGGCATGTACAATAATGAGAAAGAATGGACTTTCAAATGCTTGTACATGCCACTCTGGTTTATTTTTTGTTTCAAAAGAGATTGATACAATCAATGGTCATACTAATATAGATTCGACTTTTAATATTCCATTGTTGAAATGGAAATTTTTACCAAAGAATTTTTCAGCTAGCTCAATTAAACTCATTATTTTAGATGAAGCTTGGATGATCCCAAAGAGATTTAAAAAATATATAGATGATACTGGGATAAAGGTTATAGCTGCTGGAGATCCTGGTCAGTTACCACCAGTAGCAGATGATCCTGGATATTTAGTCGATGGTGATATTTTCTTTTTGACAGATTTGATGAGACAATCTAAAGACTCTGCGATTATATATCTGGCAAATAGAGCTAGAAATGGTTTGCCATTAGAACCAGGATTGTATAATAATGAAGCCTTGGTTATATATGATGATGAATTGGATAACGAAATGATATCCAGATCAGATATCGTTTTGTGCGGTACAAATAAAACTAGAGATGAACTTAATAGTACCATTAGAAATAAAATACTTGGTATATGTACAGATTATCCGATGATCGGAGAACGTATTATCTGTAGAAAAAATAATTGGGATAGAAATGTATCAGATATACCTTTAGTAAATGGATTAATAGGGACTGTAGTTAAACAGCCTAATGTCTCTGATTTTAATGGTGAAATTTTTTCAATTGATTTTCTTCCTGATATATCACAGATACCATTTATTGATTTGAAAGTCAATTATAAATATATCAATTCTAATCATACTAATAAGGAATTGCTATTGAAAAATCCTTATATATGCGGAGAAATATTCGAGTATGCTTATGCTTCAACTGTTCATCTATCTCAAGGTTCTGAGTATTCATCCGGAGTAATTATTGAAGAATTTATGAATCGTAATATACAAAATGCTTTAAATTATACAGCAATAAGCCGATTCAAGAACAAATTGGTTTATGTTAAACATAGACCTAAGACATGGATGATTTAAAATTACAATGACGCAGATATTATATATGTGAGGTAATAATAATGGATATTGTCACAACTTCAAAAAAATATGAGAAATCTATGAGTTCTATCACTATTGAAGATGACCCGTTTGAAAAGCGATATCTGTTACTTTTATCATTATATCCAGAGTGTACAGATTCGCATTATGACTCATATAGAGATTGGTCTATTAAAATGGGAAGACAACCTACATATGATTTTCTCAAAGGATTGATTGCTGGAGAGATTATAGATCCAAATACATCATTTATTATTGCCGGAAACATTGAAAAAAAAGGAGCTATTGAAAATTTTAAGCCTGATTCTAGTCCAATTACTGTATTCAGATTTATGAAAGTAATGGTAGAGTCCTATAAAGTTTTAAACGATAATGATACGTTTTGTATTGATGATTATGGAACTCGATTACCAGATTCATCAATATTGGATGTATAAAGAGGATGGAGTATGTTCGAAAATTTAATTCGACCAGCAGATGAAAAATGCTCGTATGGCATATCGTTTAAGCTGGTCAAAGAGCCTGTAGCTGTTGAAATGACTTCAGTTATTCAACAGAAACAGCCACAACCCCAACCTAGCAACAAACCAAAATTTAAAGTCCACAATTGGTTTACTAGGTTAGTAGATCAACGTGGAGAAAACTATATTATCTCAGGCAGATTAACATCTGAAGATGTTAATCGTGGAGTTGGACGTATTATCGATGATATCATTAATGGTAGAATCGATTATATCCAACAAGGAAAGTATCTATTACAACCATCTGTAATAGATACTTTAATATCATATTGTCATAACAAATTGGCAATAAGCTATGCGCTTCAATACGCAATTGGATGCGCATACAATACCAATACAAATATCCCTATTCAGATTGGATCCAATCTGGATCAAGCTAAATTTATTGTAAATCAAGATATCTATATATATGATATCTTATACAATAGATTAAGACAATGTAAATTGTCTAATAACGCTATGATAATGTACAGTGTATCTAGTGAGCTCAATACTCATAAGAAGGCATTGAGAACACGTTATTAAAGCGTTATTCTTTTTGGAGGGAATTATGTTAAAGGCAGATTGTCTAAAAAAATTGGAGGAGTATAAAGATCGTCCTGTTGTTCTTGGTGGATCTGACCAAGGAGAAGTTTTCTATGGTAACATAGATGGTCATTGGTTATTTGATGAAGACAATATGTTGGTAGAGGTAAAGACTAATACCATGGACGGAACCTACAATTTTAATGTTGTAGCCCAAAATATATCCCCCTTTGTCGTAACCTGTATGCCGTATGAAACCATAAACTACGTAAAAGTTTTTAGTACCCATGATTCTAAAGATATTCATAATTTAATGAAAAACATGACCCAAGTTGGAACTTCTAAATCCAAAGATGAGGTTATGAAAGATATAGAATCTAGTACGATTCGAAAAGCTTGTTCGATTCGTGGCAATAACGAAAACACATCTTATGGTGGACCATATGGACCATTCAATGGGTCCATCATATCTACTGAACGAAATGGCGTTCCAAAGAATGTTAAGGATGATTTGTTATAAAACATTACTGTACAATTTATGCATGATTAAAAATAAAATCAGACATATATTATAGTAATGAATATTAAGTATGGTAGAAATATCATACTTTCTATTTAACAATATTGGTCTGATAATATCAGATCATTCTAAGGAGAATGTTTATGAGCTTAAATTACAACCCGCAACCTCAATGTGGTCCCGCATATGGTCAAAAGCCATTTGGCCCTTCCAAGATAGTTTCTTGGTTGACTCAGGAGCAGATTGCTTCACTGCGGAAAAGCATGCCAGAATTCACATTAACGATTCCGGCAGAAGAATACGTGAGAGCACAATGCAATCATGTCGACCCAAATGGTAATTTTGCTGCTGTTCCTACATCTGATGATGAATATAGATGTACTATTTGTGGTGCAAAATTTTCTGTTATCCCAATCAGCGATCAAGATATTAATAAAGCGATAAAAGTCGTGACAAATGCTTTAGAGCTGAGCAAACTTGCTTATGGTAATTGTCCTGACAACGCCAAGGAATTCTTTGCAATGATTCCATTGTTAAAGAAAGTCTCAGGTTTGTATTCTATTGCGATTAATAATCTTGACAAATTAGCTAACGCTAGTAGTTTTGCTATAAACAATACATATCAGTCTCAAGGGTTGTCCCCTGAGATGCTTAGCGCTGTTACTGGAACAACTTATTCGCAACCTCAAATATTTGCTGCACCTCAACAGCAATTTGGTTATTGTCAATCGCAACCGACCTGCGGCCCTAATGCAATGTATTATCAGCCGCAGCCTCAATATGGTCCTAACCCCATGTATGGTAATCCCATGTATGGTCAACAGCCGGTTGCACCTAATCAACCTCAGCAGCCTCAATATGGTAATCCCATGTATGGTCAACAGCCGGTTGCACCTAATCAACCTCAGCAGC
>ERZ808274.569-NODE-569-length-17240-cov-32.707536_pt1 | contig 17240 bp, 13 predicted proteins | sample MGYA00521277_ERZ808274 | MGnify/ENA primary metagenome ERZ808274 (study PRJEB31516, sample SAMN03275597) | gut metagenome | biome: mammalia-associated habitat; material: feces | host: Papio cynocephalus | place: Kenya | collected 2012-07-28 ... | reverse complement strand
GCTATTTTGGTGCCGTTCATGTGGTACTCGACGATGCGGGTGTTGGAGCCGTCGTCGTTGCAGAATGCTATCCAGTAATCTGAGGGATATGTGGTTGCAAGCTCCATGCAATCGCCAAGACGGGCGGCGCCCTGGATGTCGGTGGTGGACATTGCCAAAGTCGGATAGCTATTGTCGTTGTCCCATGCGTATATGCGCAGTTCTTCGCCTTGTTTGGCCAGGTTGCAGGCGAGGATCTTGCCGCTGAGGCACTTGACGTCACAGAGGGTCAGCGTACCGCCCTTGACGATGTCGTTCTTGGGCAGGAAGCCGAGCTTTTCGCCGGTTTGGGCGTTGAGCACAAGGATGTCACTGTGGTTGTATACGCAGTAGAGCTTGCCGTCGTTGTATACAAAGTTGCGAATATTGGAGGCGTCATAGCCTTTGGATTCCTTATTGCCTTTCTTCTCGGAGATATTCCATTTCTCGGAAAGCTTGCCCAGCGGCGGAGCGGTTACGGTAGCGGTGATGTTGATTATCTTTTCGAGGCTTCCACTCTTGACCTTGACATAGAGTTTGGATTTTACAGCCGTGCCATTTTCGCCGTATGTGCCGATTTTATCGGAGATTTTGAATGTGATGGTGAAAGTGCCGCCGGTTTTTGGCAACGTGCTCACGCTGACAGGGAAACGTCCCGGGGTGTACGATGCAACGGTGATGTCGCTGCTGAGATCCTTGCCGGTTACCTTAATGGTTGCTGTGGGGTGCTGGTTTTGCTCGCAGGTGAAGTTGACGGACGTGGGGCTGACGGTGAGCGTGGGGGTGCTGGTCGAGGGCTTGGAGCCGGTGGCTACGCATCCCCAGTAGAATGTGCCGATGTTTTTGTAGCCGTTGCTATATCCGGGCCAGTCATAGGTCGAGTAACGACCGTCCCAGTTGGGGTAGCTGGCGCCGTTGTAGTCGCCGTAGGGGTCGTGGCAGATAAACGAGCCGGTCTTGGCCCAAGTGCTGGAGCCGTTGGAAGCGGCAGCCTGGTTGGTACGGAAACCGAGGACCACGTGGCCGCCGGTGCCGTTTTTCAAGCAAATGGTGTACGGATCGTTGTTGTTGGCCTGGGTGCAGAATACGCTCCACGAGGAGGAGAAGTATGAGCTCATTCCGTTGTTCTGATAGAACTTTGCCATCATTGTAGCGGGTGAACCCAAGCCCCACATATAGCCGTAGCCGCCGCCTACCGAGCCGTAGTAGGTCGCACGTTGCGTGAATTTGTAACCTGTGGAGGAGGTGTAGTCGCGCAGTACTTGATAGGAGTAGTACACCGTACCAACGCCGGAGGCACGCGATGTTACGCCGATTTTGGACAGCTTGCCGCGCCAACCGAGGTTCATACAGCAGGATGAGGGTGCGCAGCATACGTAGCCGACACTGTAGTTGCCGCTATACGATCCGGGGGTATCCCAAACTTGGTTGATGTAGGGGATGGCGAGCAGACCGATGTTGTTGCCTTTACGGATGACGTTGTATTGTGCACGCTGTTCGGGCGTGAGTTTCCGAGCCTTGGCGTTGTTGGCATTGATGTCCTCAATGGTAGCCATAGGCGCGTCAGCACGCGAGAAGCCTTTGAAGTTGACGATTCGGCTGCTGCCAATCTGCTCGTCTTTGCCAAAGGATGCAAGCGACACAGTACGTGCCGGAGCGCCGACAAAGCTGGAGGCTGTGCGATAGACGCGCTTCTTCAAGCCGCGTTGTGTGCCTACGGCGTAGGACACGATCAGGGCGTTGCCGTCGGCCAGTACGGCCACGGGGCACGATGCATCGTTGTCTATGAGTTTGGTATTGGTCGAGCCGTCCCAAGCGGTGCGGTATACCGATGCGCCGCTGGAGAGTATTTCGTTGATCTGGTTGGTCTGCGTATAGACAATGTCCTTGGAGTCATCGGTCCAATTGAAGGACGATACTTCGCCGAGGTCGTGGCGCACCTTGGTGGCGGCGTCCATGGTGAAGAGTTGGCCGTTGACGCGTTGTACGGCCAGACGAGTTCCGTCGGGGCTCCATACGGGATTGTATGCGCCTTCGCCGCCGGGGATGGTGACGATGTCGCCGTCGGCAAGATTCATCATATAGAAGTCGCCTTCGATGCTGCCGAAAGCAGCCTGAGTTCCATCGGGGCTGATGTTGACGATGTTTACATAGAAGGGCATGTCATACTCGCGGCGTTGGCTGCCGTCAATCTTGCGTACGACAAGCTTATTTCCGACGGTGTAGCATACGGTGTTGTCATCGGCGAAAGAGGGCTGACCGCACTGGTCGGTGTAGCTCTCGAGGATGATGCTGCGGCCGGTGGTAACGTCAAGTACCATAGGAGCCTGGTCGGTGTTTGTATTGATACTCTTGTATCCGATATATTGGCCGTCCTTGCTTGCATGTATGTACATGCCGACGCCCGGACCGGATACCATGGGAACCATCTTGCCGTTGCGTATCACGGAGATGTCCTTACCACGATCTGTGGTGACCACGATGCCTGCGCGGGTGTTCAGCATATTGCTGACGTATCCGTACGAAGCGGCATCGTAGAAGGTGATGCCTTGCTTGGATTCGGTGACGGCGGCTGAGGAGCTGACAGTGGCTGCCAGAGCTGCGACGATACCGAAGACACGAAGGCTGAATTTTGTTTTCAGATCCATAAAGTGCTGGTTTTTAGGATTATTTATGTATTTCGGTTAATATATTTAATTCGTTACGAGCGTTCGGAGTGGTATTTCCCCGGATGCTATAATGCTATGTTCTTGAGGGTCTTTATATAGGTTTTTGTCAGGCGTATGCGCCGACTTTGAGGAGGCTGTGGCTTCACGGTCGTTTCATGGCGATGCGGGCAATAACAACTGCCGGAAGTTACAGGAGGGACGTCACAATAATAATTGTGATTATCATAGAATATGCGATCTGAATGCTTGGCGTACAGCGTTTAAGCCATCCGGCACACAACATATCGGCCGGCATGGCTGACGGCGGACTGCATACGCCACAAAGTTAAGCATTTTTTTGCGTAGTTGACAATAATTTTCGCAAAAAAATGTGTTACTTTGCATAAAGATAATCAGATAAAATGGGTTTCGAATTAGAAATGCGGGTTTTGACCCTTGACATGGGCGCCGTTGAATGTTGCGGGCGCGAGCTTGAAGTATTGGCTCGGGAGTTTGATCCGGAGCTGATTATAGCCATAGCGCGCGGCGGCGTCACTCTGGCCAAGTATATGTTTGAGGATGTCCCCCACTTGGACGTAGACATACACCGACCCTCAACGGCATGGAAGCGTAAGTTGCACTCTATTATGCGGTTGACGCGCTTTTTGCCACGATGGATAGCTGATGAAATGCGTATATCCGAGGCCAAGCGTCTGTCTAAGCACAAGCCGCGAGCCATCGTAGCAACGCCCGAATCGGTGAAGGAAATGCTGGAAGCCGCGCATCATGCCGCGCGCATCTTGGTGGTGGACGATGCCGTCGATTCCGGGGCCACGCTTCGTGCCGTTTTCGACGTCCTGAAGGATTGTGGGGCGGAAGTGCGCGGCGCTTCCATAGTCTTGACCCGTCCCGATGCGGTGGCGTTACCGTATTACCATATCTTCCGGCCGGGGACGCTGGTACGCTTCCCGTGGTCAGCGGATGCACGCCGCCACCCGCTCACGTCGCGATAGATGCAATGACAAAAGGAGAAGATATAGACATTTACGACTTGGACGAGACGCTGTTGCGCGGCAACAGCACTCGCCTGTACCTGGACGTGCTTCTGCATGTGGCGCATCGACGTTGGCAGGCGTTCACGTGGCTACGCACGGCCACGGCGGCTGCATTGCGCTTGTCGCGTATCATAAGCCACCGCCGCTACAAGTGGCTGTTGTGGCACGCCTCCACCGGGCTGTCGCAAGATGCCGCCGACGAATTCCGCGACGAGTATGCACGTCGTTTCAAGGAAATGCTGCGTCCATCGCTACTGAGGGCTTTAGAGCGGTCGCATCGGGATGGGCATCACATCCTGGTGGCCACAGCAGCGTATGCCGAGGTACTGAGCCCGTTGCACGACCTTATAGACGGTTCGGTGGCCACCGAGACGGCGACCGTGACCAAGTATAGGGATTACGTGGAATGTCGCGGGGACGAAAAGGCACGCCGCGCACGCAAATATGTAGAAGAACGCGGAGCTACGGTCAGCATCATTTACACCGACGGCAAGGATGACGCTCCGCTGATGGTCGCCTTCCCCAAGTCGGTGTATTGCATAGTTTTGCCTAACAGCTGACGACCACAGCCACGATTACAAATCCCAAAGCGTAGGCCAGCATCAGGACTGCCGTGGCGCCCAAGAGGGGATTGAGTCGAGCGCCGCGCCGTACGCATAGGATTGCCCAAAGCAGTGTGTGCAAGACGGCATATACCACCGGAACAGCCCAAGCGGCTCCGCCTATAGCGGCCCACAGCGGCGACATAAGCAGCACCGCACTCCATCCGCACAGAAGATACAATATCGATGTCGCATATCGCCCCAGGGCTACGGCCAAGGTGTGCTTGCCTACGGCCCGGTCATCGTCTCGGTCGCGGTAATTGTTGACGATAAGGACATTGGCACCCATAAGGCCGAGGGCTATCGAGCCGCGGAAGACATCTGCATCAAAAGCTCCGGCTTGGACATAGTATGTCAAATTGACGGGGATGATGCCGAAAAAAGCGATGACGGCCACCTCGCCCAGACAATGCCGGGACAGCGGCCATGGTCCGGCGCTGTAGGCCAGTGCGGCCACGGCTATACCCATTCCGGCCGGCACAAGCCACCATCCGCCCCACCGGACCAGACACAGCCCGACGGCGCATGCGCCGCCCAATACGGCGTAAGTGGCCACGGCCATGGACTTGGGCGTAATGTCGCCTTCGGTGACGCCGCGACGCGGGCCTTGGCGTCCGCGACGGTCAAGCCCGGCGCGAAAATCATAATACTCGTTGGCAAAATTGGAGGCTATCTGGGCCAATACGGCAAACACAAGACATAACACCGCTTGCGCCGGGCCGAAGGTGCCGTGCAGTATCGCGTAGGCACAGGCTGCGCATACTCCGGAGACGGATACGGGCAATGTGCGCAGGCGCATAGCCTCAACCCAGCATGCTAAGGCCGAGCGGCGGCGCATGTCGGCAGGTGCTTCGGCGGTGTGTGTGTTGGCGTTATCTCCTTTGACGCTTTTGTTTGTATTGTCGCAAGTCATATTTGTGTCAGTGATGCCGGGAGGCTTTCCCGAGCGGATGTCCCTACGGGGCGTTGTCTCACAGTCGGATATAAGTCTGCACAATCAGTCTTTGTCGTCGCTGTCATCGCTGTCGGGGATGAAGTTGTCGTCCATGGCGGCGGCTTCGTCCCATGCTTCGGGGCTGATGGTGCGCAGGTCTTCGCCCTCGTCCTCGTACTCGTCGGCAAAGTAGTAGCGGTATTCCGGGTCTATGTAGTCGGCGTTGTTGGCGAATATGAATGCGTCTTCCTGCGGGTCGCGGTGGCTTTCGTCAAGGTCGCGAGTGGCGATGCCGGGCGTGGCCAGGCGGTTGGCGTCATCGGTGACGGCACGCCACAGCATATCTTTGAGTTCGGTGATACCTTGGCCGGTGACGGCGCTGATAAATACATGCGGCACGTCTGCGGGCAGTGTCTCGGATATGGCTTGCATCAATTCGTCGTCCAGCATGTCGCTTTTGCTGACGGCCAATACACGATGCTTGTCCATCAGTTGAGGATTGAATTGCTGAAGCTCGCGCAACAGGATGTCATATTGCTCGGTGATGTCGTCTGCATCGGCCGGGACCATAAACAGCAGTACGGCGTTGCGCTCGATGTGTCGCAGAAAGCGCAGCCCCAGGCCGCGGCCTTCGCTGGCGCCTTCAATGATACCGGGGATGTCGGCCATGACAAACGACCGCCCGTCGCGGTATTCGACAATGCCCAACTGGGGCTCCATAGTCGTGAACGGATAGTCGGCAATCTTGGGCCGAGCGGCGCTGACAGCACTGAGTAGTGTCGATTTGCCTGCATTGGGGAAGCCTACGAGGCCGACATCGGCCAGCAGCTTGAGTTCGAGCACGATATTCTTTTCGATACCGGGTTCGCCGGGCTGGGCATATCGCGGCGTGCGATTGGTGGCGCTTTTGAAGTGCCAGTTGCCCAGGCCTCCGCGTCCGCCGCGTAGCAATTTGACCAATTGGCCGTCGTCGCGTACTTCGGCCAGGTATTGGCCGGTATCGGCATCGTAGACGACGGTGCCGCAGGGCACGTTGATTACGATATCTTCGCCGTCGCATCCGCTGCTGCGGTTTTCGGAGCCGCGTTGGCCGTCGCCGGCAAATATATGGCGCCTGAATTTGAGCGGCAGAAGTGTCCACATGTGTCGGTCGCCGCGTAGGATTATGTGTCCGCCACGTCCGCCGTCGCCGCCGTCGGGTCCCCCTTTGGGGACGTATTTGGCACGGTGGAAGTGTAGCGAGCCGGCTCCGCCTTTGCCGGAGCGGCATTGTATTTTTACGTAGTCTATGAAGTTTGATTCGGGCATGTCGTGTCGTGTTTGTGTCGTTAGGTGTGTCTATGGGCGTTGTGCGTCATCCCATACGGCTGTCGTTAAGTCGCCGGTGATTTTCCATCAGTCGACAGGCTTGGGCAAAGTCGGCGGGAGTGCCGATGTCCATCCACACGCCGTCCACGGGATAGTAGGTGACGCGTCGGCCTGCGGCTATGGCATCAGCCACGAGGTCGGTGGCATCGGTGCGTTGCGTGACATCGAGCGTGGCAAGTAGGTCGTTGGAAATGAGGTATATCCCGGCGTTGGCGTAGTGTGTATAGGACGGCTTTTCTTCGATTCCGCGCACCATACAGGCATCGTCGGTGGCGAGTATCGCAAAGGGTACGGACACTTGATAGGATATTGCGGCGATGGTGATGTCGGCTCCGGTATCGATGTGTCGCAGGTACATCTGCTCGAAGGATATGGTGGTGAGCAAGTCGCTGTTCATCACCAGTGTCGTTCCGCCGGGAGCGTGGTCTACGAGGGCGGCGGAACCGATGGTCCCCATGGGAAAGGTCTCGCGAACGCACCGCACGCGAACGCCTTCGGGGGCATTGGCGCCCTCGGCAAAATGCGCGTCCAATTGTTCGGCCAAATATCCGGTGGTGACGGTGATGTCGGTGATGCCGGCGGCGGCCAGTGCATCGATATTGTAGTCGATGATTGCGCGGTCGCCCACGTGCAGTAGTGGCTTGGGTGTGTCGTTGGTGAGCGGACGCAGGCGCTCGCCCTTGCCTCCGGCCATAAGTATGGCACTGATGGGCAGGCAGGTCGACGTATGGCGCAGGTCGATAATACGTAGCAGGTGTTTGTCGCGGTTCAGCACCGGCACCAAGGTGATGCCGCGGCTGCGCATACGGGCTATGCGGCGTACATCGGGGCGTGCCTCGGCGTCAATGTACGCAAATCCGGTGTGCACGGCTTCGGTGACCGGGGCGGCGGTGTCGATGCCGTCGCACAGGGCGCGGCGTATGTCGCCGTCTGTGAGGGTTCCGATGACGGCGCCGCCGGCATTGACCACAAAGAGGGTCATAGCCTCGCCGGAGAGCTCGTTGAGGCGTTGCAGAGCCGTAAGTATTGAGGCTTGAGCGTCTATGATGTGGCGCTGTATATCTGTCTGAGATGCCGGTGTATTCATTGGCGTATTTCGTTGATGAGGGTTTCGGCTATCGCCCAATCGCGCGGGGTGTCAAGGTCGATGCTTCGTGCGGCGTCCATTTCCAACGGCAAACGGCGGCGCATTTTCAGCATAGGTGTGGTGCGTACGGCCTCGGGATTGATGACGTATACCGCACCATTGTATTGCCATACCGTAGGGGCGTCCTGACGTCGCGTGTAGCAACCGTCGCCCTTGCAGACGTGCAGATAGCCGTCGCCATCGCGCTCCATAAGATCGTAATATGGATTGGCCTCGGAGGGGCATACGGACACCACCATATCGCAAGTGCCGTGTGCTTCGGCGTACATTGCCAGGCCGCGCCGTATGTCCTCGGGATGACGCAGCGGCGACGTGGGTTGGAGCAGCGCTACGCAGTCGTAAGCTATGCCGAGGGTATCGGCGTAGTCCATGGCATCAATGATAACGTCTTGAGTGGCTGCGGTGTCCGTGGCCAGGGCTTCGGGACGTCGACGTATGGTGATATCGGCGGCAGCGGCGAGGGCCACCTCGGCAATGCGGGCATCGTCGGTGCTGACGATGATGCGTCGCCGGTCGTTGGCTTCGACGAGCGCCAAAGCATTGGCGATGGCGTAGTGTATAAGCGGCTTCCCGCCAAGCTCTTTGATGTTCTTGTGCGGTATGCCTTTGCTGCCTCCGCGAGCGGGGATGATATATATAGGATTGGTGTCCATGTGGTGTTCCCGGTTGTTATCGGGGTATGTCGTAGAATGTTTTGGCCACGCTTAGCGGCAGATGCGAGAGTATGGCCTCGACAATAGCGCGTGGCGTCTCGGGTCGATAATAGGGGTTGGCAACGGCGGCGGCACGCTTTCGCGCCTCGGGGGTGAGCGCTTCGGCGATAGCCTCGGCGATGTCGTCCGCCCCGGCGCCGCCGTGGATTACGGAAGCGGCACACTGACGTCCGGCCTGACGCCCGCCTATATCGACGGTGGGGACGTGCATACTCGGGGCCTCGATGATGCCGCTGGAGCTGTTGCCCACGACGGCGGCACACAAGGCCATAGCCGATAGGTAGCGGCGTGCCCCGAGACTTTCGACTGTCAGTACGCGCCCGGGGTTGGCGGCGGCGTATTTATCTGCCAGCGAGCGTATTCCGGCAGCGCCGGTATCGTTGTTGGTGCCTGTCAAGATGACATTGCATTCTTCAAAGCGGTCAAGGGCTTGGAGCAGCGCCTCGAAGCGATGCGCCGGGGTGTCGCCATGGTCATTTGTCTCGGGGTGGTAGGTCACCAGCAGCGTGCGCTGAGGATTGATATCGAAGCCGCCAAGGCTTTGGCGTAGCTCTCCCGGTGTCATCTTGGGCATTTTCAGGGCGTTGTACACGCCCGGGGCACCCACGGTGATGACGCTGTCGGGCTGTTCGCCCATCTGTATGATGCGGCGGCGTGCCTCTTCGGTGGCGCACAGATGCAGCGAAGCCAACTTGGTGATAGCGTGGCGCATACTGTCATCTACGGCGCCGCGAGATGTCTCGCCGCCGTGCAAATGCGTCACGGGTACGGCGGTGAGCACGGCAGCCTGAGCCGCCGCCAAAGCCTCAAAGCGGTCGCCGAGAATGACGGCCGTATCGGGGCGCAGCTCGGCCAGTGCATCGGCCACTCCGGCCAGGCATATGGCAGCGGCATGAGCGCGTCCGGCTCCGCTATCGTCCAAATCTTCGGGTACGGCCACGCGATGTGTCACCTCGAAGCCCTCGGCGATGATGCAATCCACTGTATAGCCGTGACGATGAGATAGATGCATATTGGTGGCCACCACCGAGAGGCATACCCCCGGGGTGTCGCGCAGCAGTCGCGCCGCCGGAGACAGCAGTCCCCAATCGGCGCGCGTCCCGGTGATGACGGTTATGTGTGCAGCCCTGGTCATTATGTATATGGTGTCGGAATGTCAAAGGGGCGAGGCGTCGATGAAAACTCACCGCCGCCACGCCTATATGTCCCTAATGCTGTGTCTGTATTTACTTTTTGTACTTGACCACCAGGAGCGAAGCATCGGCATAAGGCAGATGTTTCATCGGCACCTGGGTCAGGGTTGTGTCGGCCTTGGAAGTATCGTAATCTTCGAGGCTGTACACTCCGGCGCTGACTGCATCGGCTGCGGGTACGGCAAAATATACGGCATCGGCACCACTGCGGCAGATGGCGTTGTAAGCCTCGGTGGTGGGCTGTACTACAGTGTAGATGCTGCCTCCGTAAAGGCTCTTGCGGCGCGACGACTTGATGGCATTTTCCTCGGCAGTACCTGTGGCGGTTGCCGTGCCCTGCGAACGAAGTGCGCCGTTCAGAACTACTACAGCTCCGATAGGTTTCTTGGCGGTCTTGGCTACGGATACGGCCATATCCATAAACATTTCATCGTTGGGCGACACCTTGTCGACCTTGGTGATGTTGACGCCTGCGGTGATGGCGAATACGCCTACGAGCACGGCTGCAACAGCCAGCATAAATTTCTTTTTCATCGTTTTATCCTTTCGTTTTTTAAGTTGTTTCGTTAATGTAAATCTTCGGTTCTTATGTCTCAGAATGCTTTATGTCTGTGACTGCTTATTTTCGCTTTTACAAGCATTTCATTGTACTACATAATTTGACTTGTGCCCTGACTTGTGCCCTGACTTGTGCCCTCCCGACAAGTCAGTCGCCTATTGGGAAACTGAGCCGGTCGGACGTCATTGTCTGCAAAGTAAGCAGGTCTAATATTATTCTCTACGAGAGCAATTATGAGCGTAAAATTAGTAAATATTTTTCATGAGCGCAGAATGTGGCGGAAAATTCTCGGCCTATGCCGCTGCCATCCTGATGAATCCGATGCCGAAATAAAGCACGGTCAAAGCCAATATGCCGAGGCCGATGAAGAAGCATACCTTGCCGGACTTTTTCCGGCCTCGCATCAGCAAGATTGCGGAAGCAGCCAGCGTAATTGTCCACAGCGCCGGGACTATGACATAGCCGACAATGCACATCGTGCCATAGGTTATGCCCAGTTCCTTAGCCAGCATCGAGGTCAACTCTATGCACGCATTGTTCATCGTATCAAAGCCTTCGGCAATACTTAACAGCATAAGTTGGGTTCCATTAAAAATTTCGTATATCCTTAGCTTACATTCTTAGACTCGGCCAAAGCCGATAAGTTAAATCACACTACAAAGTTACGCTTTTTTCGCGGAATAATCTCTGCAGCCGCGGCACGAGGCCGAAATTTGCCCTGCGCTTACGGCTATTCATACTCCGGGGGCTCGAGATCCGGGTCGTAGCCGCATCATATCCGGCACAAAAGCACGTGGCATCTTCGCTGTCGTGTACGTGTGCGCACCTATGGCGATGATGGCTACCTCTACCGCCTAAAGAACTCGTATTAGCGCTTTATGGCCATCCATATCTATCCTGTAAATATCCTTTACACACACATACACTCCTCTGCATCAGGCGGGAAGGCCGGCGAGGAGGGTCGTGCGGGTGAGGTTGTCGCCGAAGGAGTATGGCAGGAAGGCGAGTGAGGGTACGGGCTCGGTGATACGGAGGTCGGCACGTCGGCCTACGGCAATGGCACCGGTGGTGTCGGACAGGCCCATGGCATAGGCGCCGTTGATGGTGGTGGCGGACAGGGCTTCGTCCGGGGTGAGCCGCATCTGTATGCACAGCAGCGAATTGACCAGCGACATATTGCCCGACGGCGTCGAGCCGGGATTGTAATCGGAGGCGGCGGCGATGCCTAGTCCGGCGTCAATCATACGGCGTGCCGGGGCGTAAGGCAGACGTGAGAACAGCGAGCATCCGGGTAGCACCGTCGGCATCGTGTCTGTGCCTTTGAGGACGCGTATCTGGTCGTCACAGGTGTGTTCCAAGTGGTCCACGGAGAGGGCTTTGTACGCCACGCCGACTTCCACGCCGCCGGAGTAGTCCAGCTCGTTGGCGTGAATTTTGGAGCGTAGACCATAGCGGTATCCACACTCGAGTATCTGCGCCGTATGTTGCGGCGTGAAGAATCCGCGGTCGCAGAACACATCAATGTATTGAGCCAGGCCTTCGTGCGCCACGGCCGGAATCATCTCGCGACATACCACATCGACATATCCTTGGTATTCCCCGGCAAAATTGCGCGGCAAGGCATGGGCGCCCAGGAAGGTGGACACGATATTGGCCGGGAGGTCTTGGCGCAGACGGGCAATGACGCGCAGCATCTTCAATTCGTCGCGGAGGTTGAGTCCGTATCCACTCTTGATTTCGATGCTTCCGGTACCGTATGCTATCATACGGCGTGCACGCGGCAGTGCCTGACGGTAAAGTTCGTCCTCGGAGGTGTTGTGCAGCAAGTCTGCCGAATTGAGTATTCCACCACCACGCCGGGCGATGTCTTCGTAAGATAGGCCGCGTATTTTGTCCTCAAATTCCTGTTCGCGCGAACCGGCGTACACGATATGCGTGTGCGCGTCGCAGAATGCCGGGAGGACGGCGCCACCACGGACGTCAGTCTCGGTATCGTAGCGGCGGTCGTGAGGCATCGAGCCCATATACCCGAATTCGGCGATAAGTCCGTCTCGGATGATGAGGTAAGCATCGCATATCGAGCGGTCTTCGCCCATTTCGGTTCCTTGCAGGCGCGTGCGGCCTTGCGTTTCGATGCCGGCGAGCAGCCCGATATTGTATAATAGAGTATCCATAGCGAGTGGCGGTATGGCCGTCATTCCCATAATGGCCATAATGGCTATTATTATAGCCGCTATGGGAAGGGCAGTCGGCGTGGTGTCAGATGCGCGGTGCTTCGCGCTGTATGAATTTGATTGAATTGGCGATATGCGGATACATCGGCTGATCGTTGTCGATGTATGGGACGATGGCGCGATACTCGGCCACGAGTGTTTCGATGGCCGGAGAGGACTTGAGCGGACGGCGGAAGTCGAGGGCCTGAACGGCGTTGAAAAGCTCGATGCCGAGTACGCGCTCGGTGTTGAGTACCACGCGATACAGCTTGGTGGCTGCATTGGCGCCCATGCTGACATGGTCTTCCTGGTCCTGCGAGGACGAAATCGAGTCCACCGAGGCGGGCATACACAGGCCCTTGCTTTGACTGACGATGGAGGCCGCCGTGTACTGCGGAATCATAAAACCGCTATTGAGTCCCGGATTGGCCACGAGGAAGCGCGGCAAGTCGCGAAGGCCCGAGATGAGGCGATATATGCGGCGTTCGGAAATGCTGCCCAGCTCGGCAACGGCTATGGACAGGGCGTCCATGGCGATGGCCAGAGGTTGGCCGTGGAAATTGCCGGCCGAGACAACAAGATCTTCGTCCGGGAACACCGTCGGGTTGTCCGTCACCGAGTTGCTTTCGGCTTCGAAGACACTGTCCACGTATCGTATGGTGTCCTTGGAGGCTCCGTGCACCTGCGGGATGCAGCGGAACGAGTACGGGTCTTGAACATCCTTCTTGGGACGCGCCAGTATCTCGCTGCCTTCCATAAACTTGCGGAAGAATGTAGCCGTATCGGACTGGCCGCGGTGTGCGCGGATACGGTTGACCGAGTCGTTGAAAGGCTCGATATGTCCGTCGAAGGCATCCAGCGAAATGGCGCCGATGACATCGGCCCATGCCGAAATACGATGTGCCATGTGCAGTGCCCACGTGCCGTAGGCGTTCATAAACTGCGTGCCGTTGAGCAGTGCCAAGCCTTCCTTGGACTGCAAGTCTATAGGCACCCAGCCCATCTTGCGCATCACCTCGCCGGCATCCACCACTTTGCCCATATATTCCACTTCGCCCATTCCTATGAGCGGCAAAGACATGTGCGCCAGCGGCGCCAAGTCGCCGGAGGCGCCCAGCGAGCCCTGCTGATAGACAACGGGGATAATATCGTGATTATACATATCGATAAGGCGCTGAACGGTTGCCACTTGCACACCCGAATGGCCGTAGGCGAGCGACTGAACCTTCAGCAGCATCATCAGTTTGACAATCTCTGTGGGCACACGCTCGCCCGTGCCGCAGGCGTGCGACATTATCAGGTTACGCTGCAACGTGGACAGGTCCTTTTGGTCTATGGAGACATTGCACAGCGAGCCGAAGCCCGTGGTGACGCCGTAGATGGGCGTGCCGCCGATGGCTTTTTTGTCCAAGTACTCGCGGCACTTGCGTATGCGTTCCTCGGCCTGAGCGGACAGACGCAGCGTCTTGCCCGAGGCCATGATTTCATATACTTTGGCAGGTGTAATATGCCTTTCGCTAATGGTATGGTACATATATGAGGTAAGATTTTGTTATTTGTGAAAGTGTTGAGGCCGACAATACGTCCTCACGGTCAGGCGAGTGCATCGCGCACCACGTCATCGTCCGCGATGTTGGGCATGGTGATGACCATATCGGGATGCAAGGACATGGCGCGACGCGCCGCCGACATGGCGCCGCTGTTGCGAGCCCAGCTGCGGCGTGCAATGCCGTTATTGACATCCCACAACATCATCTCGTCTATGTGTCGGCGCGATTCTTGGCTGCCATCGATGACCATACCGAAGCCGCCGTTGACCACTTCGCCCCATCCGACGCCGCCGCCGTTGTGCAGCGACACCCAGGTGGCTCCGCGAAATCCGTCGCCGATGACGTTCTGCACCGCCATATCGGCGGTAAAGGCCGAGCCGTCATAGATATTGGAGGTCTCGCGATAGGGCGAGTCCGTACCCGAGACATCGTGGTGGTCGCGGCCCAAGACTATGGGTGCGGAGATGCGCCCGGCGGCTATGGCCTCGTTGAAGGCGCGTGCTATGGCCATACGGCCTTCGGCATCAGCGTATAGTATGCGTGCCTGCGAACCTACAACCAAATTGTTGGCGCCCGCCTCGGCTATCCAATGGATGTTGTCTTCGAGTTGTCCGGCAATTTCGGCGGGGGCATCGCGGCGCATATCCTCGAGCACGCGGCGTGCTATATCATCGCTCAGCGCCAGGTCCTCAGGTCGTCCCGAGGTGCATACCCAGCGGAAAGGTCCGAATCCATAATCAAAGAATAATGGGCCCATAATATCCTGGACATAAGATGGATACCTAAACTTGCCGTCAGCGTTCAGGATGTCTGCTCCGGCACGCGATGCCTCCAGCAGGAAGGCGTTGCCGTAATCAAAGAAGTACATACCGCGTGCCGTAAGTTTATTGATGGCGGCCACCTGACGGCGCAGAGACTCCTGTACCAGCTGCTTGAATTGCTCGGGATCTTCGGCCATCATCGTGCGCGATTGTTCGTAAGTGAGTCCTGCCGGATAGTATCCGCCGGCCCACGGGTTGTGCAGCGAGGTCTGGTCGCTGCCCAAATCCACGCGGATGTCCTCATCGGCCAAACGTTCCCATAGGTCCACAATATTGCCTTGATAGGCCATGGACACCACTTCGCCGGCGTCCAAGGCGCGGCGCAGGCGCTCAATAAGCTCGTCCAGCGAGGTGTGCACTTCGTCCACCCATCCCTGGCTGTGACGCTTCTCGACGGCTGCCGGATTGATTTCGGCGACGACGCTGACCACTCCGGCGATATTGCCGGCCTTGGGCTGAGCGCCCGACATTCCGCCAAGTCCGGAGGACACAAACAACATACGGCGTGTGTCGCCCGGTGCGCGGCGCTTACGTGCGGCGTTGAGTACCGTAATGGTGGTGCCGTGGACTATACCCTGCGGACCTATGTACATATACGATCCGGCGGTCATCTGGCCGTATTGCGACACGCCCATGGCGTTGAAGCGCTCCCAGTCGTCCGGCTTGGAGTAATTGGGAATGACCATGCCGTTGGTGACGACCACACGCGGTGCGTCCTTATGTGATGGGAATAGTCCTAACGGATGACCCGAGTACATCACCAAGGTCTGGTTCTCTGTCATCTGCGACAGGTATTGCATAGTCAGGCGATACTGCGCCCAATTCTGGAACACGGCGCCGTTGCCGCCGTAAGTGATAAGCTCGTGCGGATGCTGAGCCACGCGCGGGTCCAAGTTGTTCTGTATCATCAGCATTATGGCCGCCGCCTGACGACACTTGGCCGGATATTCCTTGATAGGACGGGCATACATCGGATAATGCGGGCGCAGGCGATACATATATATACGGCCATAGCGGCGCAGCTCCTCGGCAAATTCCGGAGCCAGTACGGCGTGCTGCTCCTTGGGAAAATAACGCAACGCATTCTTCAGCGCCAGAGCCTTTTGAGCCGGCGTAAGTATATCCTTGCGTCGCGGAGCGTGGTTGACAGATGTATCATATTCCTGCGGTTCGGGTAGTACGACCGGAATTCCGCCGATAACATCTTGTTGGAATTGGTTGAGTGTCATAGTCTTTCTTCGATTTCGGATATTAGAGTCTGTTCGCGGCTGTCCGCCTCGGCGGCCAGGACCTGAGCCTCGCCTCTGAGGGCTTTGGCCTTGTCCTTATCCTTGAGCCCGGCAGCGTTTATCATCACATTGAGCGCCGCACCGCGTATGGCGGCACGTGCGGCCATTATGGCCACTCCGGCATCCGAAAGCGAATTGGGGTTGCCCTCTACGGCCATGGCGTGCGCCACTTCGAAGACCTCCATAGCGGCCTTCATAGTCTTCAGCGGCACTTGGGCGGCATATAGTGTGGCCTCCTCGAGGGCGGCGGCGCGTGCAGCCTTTTCCTCGTCCGTGCCCTTGGGCATGGCAAATACGGCCATGATGCGATTGAAGGCTTCGGTATCCTCGTCCACCAAAGCGAGCAGACGCTGCATCAGTGCATGTCCCTTCACGGCCCAGTCGGAGAAGAACTCCCAGCGGTCATCCCATCCGGGCTTGTGCGCCGACAGATTGGCGACCATCGTGGCCAGAGCCGCTCCCATAGCGCCCATATATGCCGATACGGAGCCGCCGCCGGGTGCCGGCGATTCGCTGGCGGTCTCCTCGGCAAAGCCTTGGCAGGTAAGATCGACGAGCTTCTTGCCGCCCTTGGGTGCCAGGAGGTCTTCTATTACTTTTTCGTGTACCTTGAAAGGTGCCAAGTCCTCAAGGCCGAGCGACTTGACGGCTATCTTGATAATCTCGTCATCGCTGATACCCAGCGAGCGGCACTGCTTGCGCAGAAAGTACCGGCCCGCATCCAGCAGACACGAGCGCGGCACCAGACCCACAATTTCGGTTCCGGTGACACGCAATCCGCGGCGATCGGCGGCGCGGCACACCTCCTCGAAGGCCACGTGTAGCGGCGTAGCGCGTATGTCCGTGATATTCATCGACACCTGAGCGATGCCGTATTCTTCGATGTACCAGCCTATGGCCTTGCAACCCTTGAGCGTGCCGGGAATCATCACCGGATTGCCCTCGGCATCGCGCACAATCTTGCCCGTGATGGGGTTGCCCTCACGGCGCGGACGGCCTTTTTCGCGGACATCAAAAGCGATGGCATTGGCGCGACGGGTGCTGGTCGAATTGAGATTGAAATTGACTGCAACCAGGAAGTCACGCGCTCCGACGACGGTGGCTCCGCTACGCGCGGCCTGCTCGGTGAA
>ERZ808274.568-NODE-568-length-17262-cov-5.425466_pt1 | contig 17262 bp, 15 predicted proteins | sample MGYA00521277_ERZ808274 | MGnify/ENA primary metagenome ERZ808274 (study PRJEB31516, sample SAMN03275597) | gut metagenome | biome: mammalia-associated habitat; material: feces | host: Papio cynocephalus | place: Kenya | collected 2012-07-28 ... | reverse complement strand
AAAAAGTGCCGCGAGCGGGACTCGAACCCGCACAGCCATTACTGGCCAAGGGATTTTAAGTCCCTCGTGTCTACCATTCCACCATCACGGCAAACCATTTGCAAAGTTAACTACAATAATCGAAACCTGCAAACGATTTCATTTGTTTTTTAACATCAAACTGGCACATGCCCTTTGCGGGCATTCCCCTTTCGCCCGTCCCACAGGTCAATACACCCGCAACAAACCATAGGGTCCGGTGGTATTGCAGCGGTAGTTGGTCAGATAAGAGACACCAGTTCCGCGCACCAGGTTGCCTCCCGTGTTGAGGTTATAGGCCGCTTTGCAATGGGCACAGGTGGCCATTCCGTCGCCCGACACGGTAAGAGGGTAGCTGCGCAGGGGCAATGCGTTGGGGTTGAAGCAGTTGGGACACTCTGCGTCGAAAGCATAAAAGACGGCTGGGTCGTCCAAACTTCCGTAGCCTACTATCAGCCCTTGGTTCATCCCGATGCGGTTCTGGTTCTGCAATCTCTCGTCGATGGCATTGAAGATGCTTACCGACGACATCCCTTGATTGTTCTGAAACACATAGTAGGAAGCTCCTCCGCGCAGGGCAAAGCCTATCTTACAGAACACTCCCTTGGCCAATGGGTTCATGGCCGTGGCCAACGTGGCGTCCTGATGCGTGCTGTTGTCGAGTGTCAAGTTGCAATGGTAGTTGCTGTACCTGTACCCTGAGTCCTCGCCGCAAGCCATCAACAAGGGCAGCAGGACAGCCATGCACGCCACGTATCTGACCTTTATCCTACTCATAAGGTATCAAGCACAATGCGTCGGCCACCTTGTCCAGTCCATTTTTTATGGGTTCAGTGACCATTCCTTTGGCAAAAAAAGGAATCTCTGCATCAATAGTAAGGCGCAGCTTGGAGGTGGTGTCGGTTACTGGAAGCACCTGAATCCAGAAAGTAAACTTCACGGGCGACTTCACGCTCTGGAGCTTAATCATCTTCGGCTCTTCCCGCTCGACGATGCGCATCGACACCTCTCCGACGGGCGAGATGCTGACACTGAGGCTCTCCTTGTCGAAACTGAGCTGCTCGAGCTTATCCTTGGGAATGCGGTCGCGAACACGCTCGATGTTGGTAAAGTCGCTCAACATCCGGTAAACGCTCTCCTGAGGATAGGCGATGGTCTTTATGCTGCTTTCAAATTTACTCATCTTCTGCCTCGTTTACTTCTTCCAGTTGGCCGGATCTTTGCGCCATTCATGGAGCATCGGTACGTCTTCCTCCTTAATGTACCCCGTCTCCAGAGCCTTTTCCACCACATGTTGATAGTCGGTGAGGGTGACCAACTTCACGCCGGCCTCCTTGAAGGCAGCCTCGGCGATGGGGAATCCATAGGTGAAACTGGCCACCATGCCGACCACTTCAAACCCTGCCGCACGCAATGCGGCCACGGCCTTGAGCGAAGAGCCGCCAGTGGAGATCAGATCCTCCACCACAACGACCCGCGCACCCTCCGGAAGTCGGCCCTCGATCTGGTTCTTCATGCCGTGATCCTTTGGCTTCGGGCGCACATAGGCATAGGGCAAAGCCAACTCATCGGCCACCAACACGCCCTGAGCTATGGCACCTGTGGCCACGCCTGCCACGGCATCGGCCTCGGGAAAGTGCTCCAGCACGGCATGGGTCAACCCTAACTTGACAAAAGTGCGCACGTCATGGTAGGACAGTGTCTGCCGGTTGTCGCAATAAAACGGCGACTTCCATCCCGACGCCCAGGTAAAGGGGTCGTTGGGCTGCAGCTTGACGGCCTTGATGGAAAGCAACTTGCCGGCGAATACCTTCTTCAAATCTTCCATATTTCTTTCGTTTATTTCTTTCGTTTGCTGCAAAGTTAGTGTAAAAAGCTGTAACAACAAGGAGACAGCACATAGTTTTTACGCATCGCGTCCCGCCTGTCCCAACCTCCGTTTGCCCAGATGTTCCTTGACGTGGGAGCAGTACTGGTCGAGGATGCGGAGCATATCGTCGGGCAGATAGTCGAGCGCACGGTCGATGACCTCATCCGGTATGTCGTAGTAAGCCTCCGCCACAGCCCCCGCAATGTCGGCCTTCGTATCGGTGTCGCCATCGCAAAGCACAGCCAAGCGGATGGTCTCCACGAAGTTGTTGGCCTCCAAGAAGCAACGCAACGCCATCGGCACCGTCTCCTGACAGGTGGCATCGAAGTGCCCCTCTGCCCCTATCTTCATCACATCCTTCAGCGATGGCAGCTCGTAACCAAAGAATTTGCGCACCTTAGCTTCCAGATCGGCCTTGGGAAATCGCATATTGCGCAGCCAAAAGATAGTCTCCGCCACACATTGCGCGCCCTTGATGCCTTCGGGATGGTTGTGGCTGACCTCCGAACTCTTCTGCGCCTCGGCCTTGACGGACTGCCAATCGTCGAAGAGCCAGCCCACCGCACTGACCCGCATGGCCGATCCGTTGCCGCAGGAGTCCATCGGATGGACTCCATCCTCGCTCAGCCATTGGAGGAAGCGGGGTCCATAGCCTCCCTTAAGGGTTGGGTAGCGCGCGCACCAGTCGAGCAACGCCTCCCTATAAGGACGGCAGTTGAGTATGGCATCGGCCACGGCTATGGTGCATACCGTGTCGTCGGTGAATGCGCAATCGTCCGTAAACAACTTGAAGTTTTCCTGTGGGGGCGGTCCAAACTCAAACCTTGAACCGACAATGTCGCCAATAATTGCTCCTAACATAATTCTGATGGGGGTTAAAAAGTAAAATACTTGGCTGAGTACTCCGGCTGGGAATCGAACCCAGATCTACGCTTTAGGAGAGCATTGTTCTATCCATTGAACTACCAGAGCTGCTATTTTGGATGGTGCAAAGATAAGCATAAAAAGCCGTTCTGCCAAGAATCGCCCTGAAAAAGTCCACGGCCCACATTTTACAATGGGCATTGGCGCAGCCCTTTCTCCTAATCCTAAAGTATTGTCACACCGGACACGTCCCTCTTGGCGAGGGCATTCTACAAGTCAACCTACATACTTGGTGGCTATATCATTCCATCTGGGAATGTTCAACCGCTTGCCGTAACGCTTTTCATAGCTCTCGATGAGGCGTTCTTTCCAGTGCAAAGCTATGGTGACTCTCGTATCGGGATACTGGTATATAGTCTCCTCCATTGCCGCAAGGAAATCCTCAAGACTCTCAAAGGGCTTGAAATCTGCGTGGTCGGAATACCAAGTAGCGGGTCGTATGTTCACTATCACCCTGTTTTTGTACTGCACCTTCACCGGCCATGTATTGCTTGCGCTGCAAATTTCCCAAAGATTCTTCAGCCATATCCGCTCTATCTCCACCACGCCGTTGTCCATCTTATACTTGAGAAGCAGGTGCTTTGAGTGGAGCTTCCATGGCTTCTCTATCACGAGATTGATAAAACTGCGGAACGCTGCGACATCAAAGTTCGGACTTCCCGTAAAGGATTTGACCTCCAACCAGTTGGATTCCAAATCGTCAGGGTCGAGCCAGAAGTCGGGCGAAGCCTGCCTGTTGTTGTGTATATGGACAATGCCCTTGCCCGTCATCCACTTGTCGAGCCATTCTTCAAGGATATTGCCAATAATGTTGTTTTGCTCCACCACAATCCCAAAATCCCGAAGGTTGAACTTCATAGACCCTTTCGCACCTTCTATTCCAAAGTCTTCTACAAGGGCTGTGTACAATTTTTCCGCTGCATCCATCTATATTACCTTTCTAATGTATCCAACAACCGTCCTGCAACCGCCTCTATCACGGGAACAACAACTGTATTTCCCAACAAGTCAAAGCCTTCTTTCTCATTGACATTGAACTTGATATCTTCTGGGTAGCCACAAAGCCGAAGGCCTTCCCGGAGCGACAGCCTCCTAAGTCCGCCGTTATCTCCCACATATAGCTTCTGCATGTCCATGGCAACAAGCGTAGGAGATATATCATCTGGGGACAATACCTTGTTGACTTCAAAGCTCAGCTTACCCGCAACGATGTTATACCCTTTTGGCTTAGTCACGTCATACTCTCGATGAGTGGTAACTACTCCGTTCTTATTTTTATCACGAATAAGCTTTTTGGGATGCTCAAATTTTAGATAACCCTTTTGTGTTAAATCCTCCAACATTTCCCCAAGGTAAGGTGAATTGCAAAAAGTTTGAATCTGTGCCATGGTCAAAGGCATCCCGTCCATCCAGTCTATACCTATAATTGCTGCCCATTTTTTCTTGCGCCGTTCGGTCAAAATGCTGTCAAGGAGTTTCTTTTCCTCATCAGACACCGTGCCTTTAATCTCCAAATCCCAACTATGGATATTGGTTTTTCCCCCTCTTTTATCCTTAATGGACTTGCCATATAATTGCTCCACGCTGAAGTGCTTGAGCAAGGTTCTTGTAAAAGGCGTATCTGACGTTGGCAATCCCGATTCAAGAATGTCTCCCAGCTTACTTTGCTTTGTCGGAAAATTGTCCAGATTCGGTTTCTTATCAATACTGCCCACTATGTATATCCTTTTACGCTCTTGTGGAACACCAAAGTATTTTGAATTGAGGACGCGGAAATCGAAATGGTATTTTAATGCCGACAACCTTTTCACGATCACTTGTAGGGTCTTGCCGCCATCATGATTGACCAGCCCCTCCACATTCTCTAAGATGAATCCCTTGGGGCGTTTGTCTCTTAAAATGCGTTCAACCTCAAAGAACATCGTGCCTCGCGTGTCCGCAAAGCCTTGCCTTTTGCCTGCCGAGCTGAATGCTTGACAAGGAAAGCCAGCACAAAGTATGTCAAAGTCAGGGATGTTCTTGGTATCCACCTTCGTGATGTCCCCCGTAATGGTCTCACCGGGATGATTGTCTTTCAGTACTTTTACCGCATAGGGTTTAATCTCGGAGGTGAAAACACAAACAGGCTTCAATCCCTTTGCCCTTGCAGCCATTTCAAGTCCATATCGAATGCCCCCTATCCCCGCAAACAAATCTATAAAGCGCAGCACGCCATGCTGCTTGCCAAGGGCAACATTGGGCTGTCGCAACGCATTGTCCACCTCGACTGCGATGTCGCTTCCCGTAAGCATCTTAGGGGCATAGATCGAGCTTTCTTCGCCATCGGAAAAAGTTTTCTGAAGCAAATTGTTGATGTTTAAAGGTTCTGCAAGCAATTCCTCTCCCAAAGAAAATACCATGTAGGAGCCATTAGGGGCCGGATAGAGCAACTGCTCCATTTCGTCCTGCGTTTTGATGGAAGAACTTACGCAGGGGAAAAGATGATATCCGACTTGTGGATTTTGAGCGTTATATATCAAGACATAGTCTGGCAACGCTTTGGAGACTATCCCTCCATTGCGCTGAGTAAACAGATTTTGGTTGAATCGGACATTGTAGAGCTTTTCAAACCTTCCTGTTTTCTCCCCCAATATCCAGTCCAACTGTGATTTTTCTCCACGATATGCACCGAAAAGGAATGTACTGCTTTTATGTTCTATGTACCTAAACATAATTGTTTTCTATCCAGCCGAAGTTCCTTGTCCTCCATTTACGCAGGCAGCCAAGGCCCGCACCAAGAACTTCTTGGCCACAAAGGTAACAAAAAAAGATAAGGATTTATACGCTTTCAAAGAAGATTTTCAACAAGAAAGTGGAAGAAAGCGTCAGAAATTCTGTCTCTCTTCCATGGTTTTCAGCCCTCATGGCAGACTCACTTCTGCCCTTGTCCACGACAAGGTGGGGCGAGGGGAAGCGGCAAAGGAAAGGGAAAGAAGAAGGAAGGGAAACGGGGAACGAAGCAAGGCACTCCCTTTTACACAATGATAGGGATGGTATTGGCTTGCCATAGAGGCTTTATCGCATGGCCATAGGGCCTCTATGGCAAGGCAATATAGGCCCTATTACGAATCCTCTCAGATTTTAACATCTGACAACAATTCGTGTAAGCAATGTTTATGGAAACAGTGTCGTTTTGCCATCAAATAGTTGCAAAACGTCAACTTGATGACAGAAGCATAGCAGTGGCGGACGAACTGCGGTCAGTCGGACAAGAGATGGTAGGACCCTCCGGCGTAGGCACGCACCAGACCTTTCATCTCCAGGGAGAAAAGCAGGGCAGTAAGTGTGCCGATGGTGATGCCCGTGCGCACACAGAGGTCGTTCATCTGGAGATCGTTCTGCCGGCGGAGCGCGTCGACCACGCGTTGCTCATCGGGAGAAAGGTCGGGAAAGAGCTGCCGCTCGATTCCGCTGCGATGCGCATGGGCGAGCTTTTGGTCAGATTGCCAACCCATCGCGCTGACCAAGTCGTCGGCAGAGGAAATCAGCCCGGCCCCATTGTCGCGGATTAGGTTGTTGCACCCCTCACTATACGGCGCGCCGACGGGACCGGGGAAGGCAAAGACGTCGCGTCCATAGTCGCGTCCGATGCCGCAAGTAATCAGTCCTCCGCCCTTGGCCGCACTCTCCACGAGCACGACGGCGTCGCTCATGCCTGCCACAATGCGGTTGCGGCGCACGAAATTGACCTTGTCGGCGGGGGTATGGGTCATAAACTCAGTGAGCAGTGCGCCACCTTGGGCGACCATTTGGGAGGCCGTCTCGCGGTGGGGGCGCGGATAGAGGTCGTCGAGTCCATGGGCCAACACGCCCACGGTGGGCATTGAGCAGGCCAGGCACTCCCTATGGGCGCACACATCGACCCCATAGGCCAATCCACTCACCAGCAGGGCACCCGGACACAGCTCCCGCAACCGACGGACGAAGCTCCGGATGAGGTCTTGTCCGTAGCGGGTGCACCGTCTTGTGCCCACCACGCAGACCACACGGGGCGCATTGAGATCGGCCGGTCCCCGCTTATAGAGCACCAAGGGAGCATCGGGGCAATGCTGGAGTCGCTGCGGGTAGCCGCTATCGGACGGCGTGAGCACCTGGATGTCGTCATGCTGACGGACATACTCCAGCTCGCCATCGACCCGCTTCCTGTGCTCCGGCAATCGCGACAGCAGCTCCACAAGGCGTGGAGAGGCATCGGGCAGGAGCTGACGGATGTCGCTTGCCGCCTCGACAACGGCCCGGGCAGAGCCCGCCGCACGGTAAAGCGTCTGCATTTCCTGCAAATGATAGTAGCCCAGACGGCTCAGCAGCATGGCCGCATAGCGCTCGTTTTCCGCTTCCTTGGCCATGGCTCAGTCGTGGGAAAGGTAGGGGGCGAAGGCCTGGTCGTAGTCCTCACTCAGCGCAAGCCGCCCATGGACGAGCGTGACCAGCTCCACGCGTCCGCGGAAGCACAACTTCTCATCGCTCTCGCGGTAGAGGTCGTGAACGAAGATGTAGCGTATGCCCTTCCGCTCAAGCCTCATCCGCGAGACGATGATGTCGTCGCAGCGCAGCGGGGCTTTGTATTCGAGGTTCATTCGGGCCACCACGGCATCGATGCCCTGCTCGTGCATGGCGGCGAAACTGAGCCCGCAGGCTTTCAGGAAGCGGTGGCGGGTGTGCTCCGTGTAGTGAAGATAGTTGGCATTGTTGACGATTCCCTCGATGTCGCACTCATAATCGCGCACCTCCAGACGGGTCTCGAAGATGTATTCGTTGTTCATAGGATGGGTTATCGGTTCTTTAGGTACTCATAGCCGAAGCGGCACCGCAGGCAGTCCTTGCGGTCGCAATAGGCGCGCTTGAGCTGTATCAGGGCCTGAGAGTCGGCGGCAGTACGTACGGGCAGGCCCACTTTCTGCCACATTTCCACAATGTGGTTATGCTCGGCGCGCAGCGATTCAAGAAACGCGAAGGCGCGGTCGCAGAGCTTCTCATCGCCCTTGTGGCGGCCATAGGCAAAGAGCATGGGGATGACGGTGTTGATGACAAGCAGGGTGAGCGACGCCGAGGAGAGGTGCTTGCCGCTCCGCTTGCTCTCCGCACCAAAGAGGTAGTGGGTCTCCCAATAGGGGGTGACGCAGGTGGCGAGCAGCTCTTCGGCCTGCCTCACGGTCGCACAGTCGGTCAGCCGCGACAGTCCCGCGCGGCCTTCATGGTAGAGTCGGGCGAGCTGCACGATGCGGATGGTGGGGAAGTTTTGCGGGCGCAGACGCAGAAACCGCCAGAGGTGGCCGTCGATGGGGCGCAAGGAGAACTTGTGGGACAGATACTGGTACTCGTTCCTAAGCCGCAGGAAATAGTCGTCCCGTCCCGCCGCCTCTCGATAGCGCTCCGGCATGGCCGCAAGGTCGAGCAGTCCTGCCTGGCCAAGAAAGAAGGCCTCCACCTGGAAGAGGTCATCGCGGTGGTGGGCCACGTCGCCCAAGGGAATGGAGCGTGCCCAAAGCTCGAAGGCATCGCCGTTGACACCAAATCCGAAGTTGCGTGCCAGCGTCACGAAGTGGGCAGCCTCCCATGACTCTTCACACGCCTTGACACGCCCGACAATCGACTCCGTCTTCTGTTCCAGCCGCTCCGTGGCCAGCGCACTGAGCCAAGAGCAGACCGTAATGGACGAGAGGGAGGGGATGATGGCGTAGCAGGGCGGATATTCGTCGGTGGAGAGCAGCTCTTGGTAATGGGTTCGCACGCCATCGGGTACACGAAGCACCAGCTGCGGTGGCGTATCGCCGTGGTGGGTGCGCGCCGTGGCATCGGGTTCGGACACGACATGGAGCACCACATTGTCGTAGCGGGGGTCGCGGTCGTGCCCGTGGGCAAACCAATCGGAAGCCTTGACGTGCAGCTCCACGTTGCCCACCCACAACACTCCGCCGATCTTCACCTTCGCATTGAAAAAGTCGGGGCCGGCATTATGGTTGTGCAGCCCTGTATCTACCACCTCGACGGACTGCCCGTCGGTGGTGGTCAACGGGGCAACAGGAAACAGCTTGTGCTTCCAGACATAGTGGAGCAGTTCTTCCATGGGGTGGGGGCTTACCTTTATATATAAACAGCACGGGGCTGTCCCCATACTGAGGACAGCCCCGAGCGTGACTTAACGCAGCGCCTTGCGCACCGTACCGTCGCTCATGCGGACGATGTAGGTCTGGCCTTTGCGAAGCTCCGACACCCTGCGGCCGGCAAGGTCGTAGGCTGCCACGACCGTAGCCGGGGTGGAAGCGGAGGCCGACTCGATGCCAGTGGCCGCCGACTCGACAACCGACTGGATGTTGCCGAAGATGAACTCGCCCTTGAATTCCGTGCCATAGAAGGAGGCTTCCGATGTCGCCTTGAAGTAGAGCTTGTCGCCACCGACCTTGCCTTCCAGATCAACACTCACAGCCCCAATGCGCGGACCAATCCAAACGGGGTAGCCTGAAGCCGTTCCCGAGGTGATACGAATCTTCTGCGACGTGCCCAAGTCAATGACTCCAGGCTCATCCGGATTGTCAACGGCATCGATACTGTCGATAACGACATTGCCAATGCCCAGTCCTGCGGCCTCAAGGACAAGGTTGTCCACCTCCAACTTGTACTGACCATTGTCCAAACGGGTCAGTGTAGCCACCTTCTCCTGCTCCTGGACGGTCTCACCATTGCGGATCAGGGCGAGCTGGTCGGTGTAGTCTTCTGCCATCGCGCCCAAACCACAAAACAGGGCAAGGGCGAGTGTAAATAGTTTCTTCATATTTTTCATCCTTTAGTTATTGTCACCATAAAGTATTGTTCCGATTCTTCCGCCAATTCGGAGGTTCATTCCGGCATTCTCTGAAATTCTCTTTCGTATTGATAAACAATGCTTTTCAAGGGTGCAAAGATAAGGTAATTTTTTGTGTTATCCGAAAAAACTTCGTAAATTTGCAACAATTATCAACAACTCTCAGGAGCAATACATTCACAATCAAGATGAAGATAGCACTCATTGGATATGGGAAAATGGGGCACATGATAGAGCAGATTGCCCTCAGCCGTGGCCACAGCATCGTTTGCAAGATTGACATTGACAACCAGGACGACTTCGACTCGCCCGCATTCGCCTCGGCCGACGTGGCGATAGAGTTCACCAACCCTACCGCAGCGTATGGAAACTACCTGCGAGCGTTTAAGCATAACGTAAAAGTAATCAGTGGATCGACGGGCTGGATGCACAATCACAAGGAGGACGTGGAGCGGTTGTGCCGCGAAGGAGGGCAGACCCTCTTCTGGGCAAGCAACTTTTCCGTGGGCGTGGCCATCTTTTCTGCCGTCAATAAATACCTGGCCAAGCTGATGAACCAGTTTCCACAGTATGACGTGGAGATGACCGAGACGCACCATGTCCACAAGCTCGACGCGCCGTCGGGCACTGCCATCACGCTGGCCGAGGACATCTGCCACGAGCTGGGACGCAAGGCAGGATGGAAGAAAGGCACTGTCACGTGGGACGACGGCCGTGTGGAGGGAAGTACAGACCATGACGGCGACCAACTGCTCATCAACAGCATCCGCCACGAGGAGGTACCGGGCATCCACAGCATACGATACGACAGCGAGGCCGACGAGATCACCATCACACATTCCGCCCACTCGCGCAAGGGATTTGCCCTTGGGGCAGTGCTGGCAGCCGAGTACACCCTCCATCACAGCGGACTGCTCACGACAAGCGACCTCTTCAAATTCTAAGTGGGGAGGGAAACATCTCACCGACTCATCCGAAAAACCACCTTTCTCATGATAGACAAAGAAAAACAAAAGCTCGACCCGAAGAAACAATGGGCAAAGTTTGCCCTCGTCGGAGGACTGTATCTGCTCTTTCTCCTGTGGGTAAAAAGTTGGCTGGGACTGATTGTCCTGCCGTTTATTTTCGACAACTACATCACCAAAAAGATACGGTGGACGTGGTGGAAAGAATCAGAAGGCCCCGTGCGCGTGGTCATGTCGTGGGTGGACGCACTGGTCTTCGCCCTCGTGGCCGTCTACTTCATCAACCTTTTCCTGTTCCAAAACTACGTCATCCCCTCTTCCTCGCTGGAGAAGAGTCTCCTCACGGGCGACTATCTCGCCGTGTCGAAGGTGAGCTACGGCCCCCGCATCCCGCAAACGCCGCTCACCATGCCGCTCACCCAGCACACATTGCCTATCTTCAACTGCAAGAGCTACATCGAATGGCCCCACTGGGACTACCGAAGGGTGAAGGGTCTGGGACACGTAGAGCTGAACGACATCGTCGTCTTCAACTACCCGGCGGGCGACTCTCTGCTGAGCAACGAGGCTTATCAGGCTCAGGACTATTACCAGATGGTCTATAACACGGGCGAAAGTCTCATCATGCAGCAGCAACCCAACATCGATCTCGCCAAGATGAACCTCATCCAGCAGCGCAAGTTCTTTGAGGAGGCCTATGCAATGGGGCGCAACTACCTCGTACAGAACCAGGCAGTGTATGGCGTTATCGACTCCCGGCCCACCGACCGCCGCGAGAACTATGTGAAACGTTGCGTCGGTCTGCCCGGACAAACGCTGCAAATCAAGAACAAAATCGTCTATCTCGACGGCAAGCCCAACAAGGAGCCAGACCAAGTGCAGTACACTTACTTCATCAAGTGGCGGGGCGTGACACCCACTCAGCTGCTCAGCGAACGCTATGATGACTTGCGCAAGGAGCTGAACATCAGCGAAGAGGACGTGCAGAGCCTCAGTTACCTGCACGGATCGGACGTGGAGCGCGGCACAATCCTCAACCAAGCCGTGCTGAAGGAGTACGACGGCTATATGCCGCTGACCAAACGCGCCTTGAAAGCATTGAAACAGCGCGGGATGATAGAGGCTATCCGCCCGGTGACCGACCGCGACATCTTCTCAGGGACGGTCTATCCGCTCAATGGATACACCCAATGGACACGCGACAACTACGGGCCGATATGGATTCCGAAGCGGGGAGCGACCATCAAGCTGAACCTTTCCAACCTCCCAGTGTACGAACGGTGCATCAAGGTCTACGAGAACAACGACCTGAAGGTGAGGGGCAACAAGATTTTCATCAACGGAAAGCCTGCCAATTCCTACACTTTCAAGATGGATTACTACTGGATGATGGGCGACAACCGCCACAACTCCGCCGACTCCCGCTACTGGGGCTTCGTGCCTGAGGACCATATCGTCGGCAAACCCATCTTCATCTGGTGGTCGAGCGACCCCGACCGCCACGGATTTGGCGGCATACGCTGGTCGAGACTCTTCACATGGGTGGACAACATCAAGTAGAAATGCTGACCCGTATCGTCAAAGACTACATAGAGCCCCACTCCCTCCCGGGTGGGGCTTTGCTTTCCTCGGCCTATTTTGCCCCCGTCCAATGGTGGCAGAAAGTGTACCGCCACAGGGACATATATATAGAAAGGTACGACCATTTCGTCAAGCAGACCTACCGCAACCGCTGCATCATCGCCACACCAAATGGCATCCAGCCGCTCACGGTGCCCATAGAGAAGCCCGAAGGCGGCCGAAGGGACAAGACGTCGACCCGCGACGTGCTCATCAGCGACCACGGACAGTGGAGAAGAATCCACTGGAACGCACTCTGCTCTTCCTATGGAGAGAGTCCCTTCTTCGAATATTATGCCGACGACATACGTCCATTCTTCGAGCAGCAATGGGAGTATCTTTTCGACTTCAACATGGCCATCACTCGCAAACTGTGCGAATTGCTCAACCTCCGCCCCTCCTTTCACGAGACCAGCTACTTCCTTTCCGCTGCCAACGCCACCTCCATGGAGCTGAAAGACTACCGAGAAGCCATCCGCCCCAAGCACCCACTGCCCGACCCCAGCTTTGTGCCAACTCCCTATTACCAAGTCTATCAGCAGCGGTTCGGCTTCCAACCCAACCTCAGCATTCTCGACCTCCTCTTCAACATGGGCAATGAGGCGGTGCTGTATCTATAACCACACGGCAGCAAAAGCACAGCCAAGCAGCCAGAAGAGCTGACCCTCCAAGCGGAAAACATGTTTGACAATCTGTAGAACTATGGACTCCAAGCCCTTCTATATGAAAGAATTAATTTACACCAAGCATGCATCACAAAGAGCATGTATGCGACATGCTTTCGTTTCTTCCAGGCATCCACACTTCTCTCATGTGACATTCCTCCAATGATAAGGTGCGCACTTTTTATCATTAGGGTATATTTATTTTCCATTCTTTTCTCGCTCATTTGTCAAAAAACAAGTATATTTGCATCAATAATTGATTTTAGGGATTGGATTATGGGCAAATCACTTCTTACCAAAGTCATAAGACTGTTGCTGCTGTTTAGCATTCTCATATATGTCATACCCGTTCGTGCCACCAAATACGACTATCATTTCAAGAAGATAGACGTGCGTTTCGATGCCATTGCACTACGGCTGAGCCAGCTTGATTTCGATAACAGAAGGAATGAGACCAATCCTCAGGACTTACAACAACTGAAACGGCTTGCGGGAAAGAATCCCCAGCTTCAAGCCCGCGCCATCTATTGGCAGGTACGCATGACTCAATTCAGCGCACAGCCAGCAGAGTGCATCAAGCTGCTCAAGAAAGCAGAGCGCCTCTGCCAGCCTGGATATGAATACGACAGGGCACTCATCCGCTATCAGCTTGCGGGCAATTATGACAGAATGAGCGAGTATATGCAGTGCTACCGCAACGTCACCGCGGCCATCACAGCTTTTGAGAACGAGAAGGATTACTACTTTTTGGGCAACGCTCAACTGCTGTTGGCACAGTTGTTCCATGAGATTAACGACGATGAAGACGCAGCTCGGCAACTCTCTCTGGCCATGGAGAACTACAAGAAAGCGGGTTACCCACTCAACCGGATTTACTTCTATCAAGGCACGCTGGCTAAAAACAGAGCAGAAGAGGCAGCACTTCTGACCAAAAGCGTGGCCGTCGGTGGGCGCGACTGGCCCATGACGGTGCAAGCTTACTTCAACCTAAGCGAACTGGCCTTGCAGGCTAAGCAGGTGGAGAAGGCCATCGCCTACTACAAGATGGGGAAAGCTGAACTGAACAAGTATGACCCAAAGAACGTAATTTTTAATTCTTTTCTCTCCCTCTCGTACGTAAAAATATTGTTTGAACAAGGGAAATACAACGAGGCGCTTTCCGTCATAGAAGGGCTGAAGGAAGTAGGAGGCAAGATTAAGGATGAGATGTTCATGCAGGAAGTATACCGCTACTCGTGGCAATGCCATGCACGACTCGGCCAAATGGACAAGGCCTACGCCATGCTCAGCCTATTCCAACAGGAATACGAGCGCAATACCGACTCCATACGCGCGCACGACGTGCCAAAGGCACGGGCAAGGGAGGAAATCATGCGGCAGAACGACCGCATCAAACTGCTGGAAAAGGATGCGCGCATCAAGACTACCTACCTCTACTTGGCTCTTTTGGGCATCGCTCTTGCAGTCATCACAGCACTTGCACTCGTCTACTATTTCCGGCAACGCTACCGCATACAGGACATTGAGAACAAGCAACTGCGCGAGAACCTACGCCAGGAAGCCCTCATCTACAGCATGAACCGGAAGAACTTTGAGGAGGATCTGCAACAAAAGGCATGCGAAGTGAGCAGCAACACACTCTTGCTGGCGAACAAAAATGAGGTGCTCAAGCAAATCAGCGAGCTTACACGACGCTTCTCCGAAGAAGGCAACATCCCAAGGGAGTATGTCAGACAAATCAACGCCATCATCGGAAACAGCCTCAGTAATGACGATGAGTGGTCACGCTTCAAGCTACATTTTGACAGTGTACACCCCAATTTCTTTGTTCACCTCAAAGAAATCTGTTCCGAACTGACGGAAAACGACCTCCGGTTGTGTGCCTACATAAGTATAGGAATGCGCGCGAAGCAGATTGCTGAAATGCTCAACGTCAGCCCGGACAGCATCAACAGCAACCGCTACAGGCTGCGCAAGAAGTTCGGACTCGTACGCGGACAGTCGCTCGATGACTATATCAGAAAGGTCTGACTATCATAAAGCCACAGCGGCAAGTAGAATCCAAAGTCCGTCCGCTGTGTTCTTTGGTGGTTATAGTGGTCATAATGTATCTATGACCCACCACCCTCCCTCGCTTTCTCTTTGATTCAAGCCTTCTACTGTCAAAAACTGACAATGACGAAAAAACGCCATTCCAACGCGCCACGTATGGTTTGAAACTTATAATTTTGTAGCAATCATCATCATTTTTCAAACCACAGCTTATGAAAAAGAAAGCAACTACTTTAGGATTTTGCACACTCCTTGCGGCTTCCTCATGGGCACAGACAGCCTATTTGGAGACAGGATTCGATGAGGGGATACCCCACACGTTCACACTACACGACGAAGACGGGCGCACACCGTCAACCGACATGGCCAATCTCGGCTTCGAGGTAGGCAAGGCTTGGATTGTCGCCAATGGGATAGACCCTGCAGATGCACTAAACAACGTAGCCGTCTCCACATCATGGTATAAGAACGCCGGAGCCGCAAACGACTGGATGGTCACCCCAGGCATCAAAGTGGACGGCAAAACGATGCTACGCTGGCGGTCAATGGCGCGCGACAAGGAGTTCCGCGACGGCCTCAAGGTCTATGTATCCGAGACAGGAACGGATGTGAGCGACTTTACATCCCCTCCCATTTTCGCCATCAACAAAGAGGCCAACACGTGGACTGAGCACGAGGTGAGCTTGGCCGATTATGCGGGCAAGACCATCTACATCGCCTTCGTCAACGACAGCAAAGACAAGGCAGCACTCTACCTGGACGACCTCTTTGTAGGAATACCTTCCCATGTCACCATGTCGCTCAACCTTGGACGCGTCTTCGACGGCTGCGACACCATACCCTTGACAGGTACTGTGGCTGCTTCTGGTGAAACGGTCAATGGATTCACCATCGGATTCCAGTCTGGTGACCAGCGCATTCTGCAAACATTCCCCGACATCATAGAGGCAGGAAAGAGCATGCCATTCCGCTTGGACGAGCACTTCCGTCTCGACCGCAACGCCACTGCGGCGTGGACAGCATGGGTCAAAAGCGGCACGGACAGCGTAAGTTACCAAGGACGCACGTCGGCCTATCTGTGGAAGGTTGTCGCCGAAGAGGTGACGGGCACCTGGTGCGGCTACTGCGTGCGTGGTATCGGAGCAATGAACTACATGAGCGAGACCTATCCGCAGGGCTTCATCGGCATAGCCGTCCACAACAATGGCAGCGCACAAGTACCCGACTCCATGGCCATTCCGGGCGAGGAGTACCTCAACGACATCTTCTCACACATGGGGACGTCGGGCTATCCACACGCCGGCATGAACCGAAACGTGATGTACTGGGGAGATCCTGCAGACATTCCGGCCATGTACACTGCCATCAAGAGCTCGGACAGTAATACAGTAGGACTAAAACTGACAGCCAACTATGACGAGCAGACCAACGATATAGCTGCCAACGTCGATGCTTTCTTCGCCGCTGACAACGACAAAGCAAACTATAGCCTCGCTTTTGTTGTAGTGGAAAACAACGTCCACCGCACACATGCCGAGACGGGTATCATCAACAATTATTGCGGTTATGACCAAGTCAACTACTACGCTGGAGGCGGCATGGGCTCCATGTACGGGTTCGAAAACCTGCCAAACATTATCAAGGCCGACAGTATCTGGTATCAAGACGTGGCCAGAGGCATTGCCCCTGGGTACGAAGGCGTAAAGGATGCATTTGGTGTAGAAAGCGTGAAGGAAGGCGATCACCTCGAGTTCAGCTATTCACTCACTATGCCCGAGACGGTTTTAAAGAAGGAAAACACCGAACTCATCGTCCTGCTGCTCAATGAGGACGGAATTATCGTAAACGCAGACAAGTGCGCCATAGCGGGTACGACACCCAATAACATCACTCCCGCCGTCAAAATCAGCGGCAAGACAGCCGACCCCTATTACTACACGCTCAACGGCGTGCGTGTGACACGGCCCACTAAAGGCGTTTACATCCACCAAGGCCGCAAGGTAGTGCGTTAGCCAGAGTGCACAAGAGGACTAAAATTGCCATACTAATTGACTCTCTCCCCATTAGTTAGCCCTGAAAACAGGTTGTCAGCCATTCACGCCCCCCCATCAAGTTTATGCTGGCAACCTCACCTTCAGGGCTTTTACATGCCCTCATTTTCCATCAACCGCATTCTTATCAAGGCACGTGAGATAACCTATTGCAAATCAATTCGTTACGGGCTACAGCCTTATTTAGTCTATACCTATCGAATTTTTAATTTATTTTTCTTCAATTTTTAAATTAAAAATTGAAGAAAAATAAATT
>ERZ808274.567-NODE-567-length-17299-cov-30.074867_pt1 | contig 17299 bp, 15 predicted proteins | sample MGYA00521277_ERZ808274 | MGnify/ENA primary metagenome ERZ808274 (study PRJEB31516, sample SAMN03275597) | gut metagenome | biome: mammalia-associated habitat; material: feces | host: Papio cynocephalus | place: Kenya | collected 2012-07-28 ... | reverse complement strand
CTATGAAATACTTCTGCACCACCGAGTCCATTGCACTATATTTGCAGAAGTATATTGTATTCCGCAAACGCAAGATTTTCTCCGCCAAAACCGGCAAGCTCGCCGACTTGATGCCTTTTATCACCAAACACAAGAACGAACGCTACATTCTCGCCGTATCCGACGTCAGCAATGGGGACGACTCCAAGATGCTGGACAAAGCCAAGATACACTACGCTCGCGCAGTGATGTACCGCACCGTACCCAACGAATTCCCCGAAGACGCCAAATTCGATTATGATATGCTGGTATTCTTCAGCCCGCAAGGCATCAACTCGCTACTCAAGAATTTCCCCGATTTCAAACAGGGCGACGTAGTCATCGCCGCCTTCGGAACCGCCACGGCCGCCGCCGTCAAAGATGCCGGGCTACGACTGGACATCGAAGCACCCACCAAGGAGTCGCCGTCCATGGCCTCGGCCATCAACCGCTATCTCAACTCGATAAGCGACGACGACGCCGAATAAAATCCGGCACACAGCACAACTTGTCGTGCCGCAACTTACCCGGCACGACAATGCCATATCCATACAAACTTACGACCAAGCGACTATGCCCGCACAGACACTGCAACGACGCCAAAGACTGCGTGGCACCACCACGCTCGATGCGTTGTTCACCGCCAAAGACGGCTCAGACGGCATCGGCAAAGCCTTGGCATACCCGTTGCGTGCCGTGTGGCGTCAGAGCGATGATACCAAAGCCGACATCGCCTTCATGGTCAATATACCCAAGCGACGCCTGCGCCACGGCGTCGACCGCGTACAAATGCGTCGTCGCGTTCGCGAAGCCATGCGTCTGTCCATCCCCCGTCCCGACCGTACCGATGAGCGCCACATCCAATTGGCTCTAATCTACGTAGCCGATAGCGTCCTGCCTTACAAGCGAGTAGTGGGCGCAGTACGCCGCATACTTGCCGCGCTGCCGAGCATACCCGCAGCCATCGACCACGAAGCTGCCGCCGCCGAGGACGGCGACAAGTGAAATCGCCCATACAAGTTCTGAGAGCCGGCATAAGTGCCATCGCGCATAGCCTCCGCACCTTACTTGTCGCGCTGCTGTGCGCTCCCATATACTTTTACCGCGCCTGCATCTCGCCGCTCACTCCGCCATCCTGCCGCTTCACGCCCACGTGTAGCCGCTACGCACTCGAAGCCATCAAAAAACACGGACCTATACGCGGACTTTGGCTGGCCATACGCCGCATACTGCGCTGCCATCCCTGGGGCGGCAGCGGATACGACCCGGTGCCGTAATACATTGTCTACAAGCGCTCCCGCACAATACGACACAATCCGCCGATGAAAACCATCCTGACCCCACCACCGCTGCCGACACCGATTCCGGCCGACATCCATACGCATCGGCAAGACTGCGATAATGGTTCGGCCGTCGTAAATATCGCCTTGGACACCGCGCCGCCGTGTCCGCCCACGCTTTTCAGCGCCGGAATACACCCGTGGGAAGCAGACAAGGCCACAGACCCGGTATGGGTATGGCTCGAAGACGCGCTCCGACGGCCCAACGCCTATGCCGTCGGAGAAACCGGCATCGACCTGCGGCGCGGCCCGAGTATCGAAGTGCAACTGCCAGTATTCAGGCGTCAGGCATTTATAGCCAATGAATTACATAAACCACTGATAGTCCATATCGTAGGCGCATACGACCGCCTTTACGAGGTCCAAAAAGAGGTGATGCAACGCAATGGCGGACACACTCCGCTATGGATAATCCACGGATTCAGAGGACGTCCCGAATTGGCGCGTCAATTACTTGACCATGGTATGTACCTGTCCATGGGCGCACGTTTCAATCCAGAGACAGTCGGCATTATTCCGCCGCAGCGTCTACTCGCCGAGACTGATGATGACCCCACGGCCGACATCGCCGACATCCGCCACGCCCTCGGCCTTCGACCGCTATTCGGTTGAGATACCCGATTTCGTGAGAAATCCCGGACTTGTAAAACATCACTATCTCGTGAAACATTCCTGACTGATGGAAACGCCTCGTGCACTATTTCTTTTAACAAACGCCCATGGTTTTCGGGTTAAAGCCGAAGTCGAAACGTTATTCTTAGAAAAATTTAGAATAACCAAAAACCTTCAAATGTTGCCTATCTCGCGGCAAAGGGCTACCTTTGTAGGGACGGGCGTCCGGTGTCGGCCATACGTGAAGGCACGGACGCACGCAAAAGGCATGCGCCTACACTTCGATACCTCACGACTATGGACGACAAAAAACTCTTTCTGTTAGACGCTTACGCACTGATATACCGCGCATATTATGCCCTTATCAACAGCCCGCGCACGACATCGGACGGGCGCAACACTTCGGCGATATATGGATTTTGCAACACCCTAAGCGAAATTCTCACCAAGCACAATCCGCCGTACATGGCGGTGTGCTTCGACCCTCCCGGTGGCAAGACTTTCCGCCACGAGGAGTACCCCGAATACAAGGCCGGACGTGACAAACAGCCCGAAGACATCACGCTGAGCATCCCCGTAATCAAGGATATAATCCGAGCATGGGGCATCAAAGTCGTCGAAGTGGAACGTTACGAGGCCGACGACGTCATCGGAACACTGGCCACAGCCGCCTCCAAACAGGGTTTTACGACATATATGATGACCTTGGACAAGGATTACGGACAGCTTGTAAACGACAATACCCTGATGCTGAGGCCTGCTACACGCGGGCAGGACCTCGAAATTCGCGGCCCGAAGGAGATTTGTGCTCGTTACGGCATATCTTCGCCAAGTCAAGTCATTGACCTGCTGGCGCTGGAAGGCGATGCTTCGGACAACGTGCCCGGATGTCCGGGTGTGGGCGAAAAAACCGCAGTCAAACTTATCGCTCAATGGGGCGATGTAGACAATATGCTGGAACATGCCGCCGAAATCAAAGGTGCATTAGGCCGCAAAATTGCCGACAACGCCGAGCAGATACGTTTCAGCCGCCATCTTGTAACCATCAAAACAGATGTCCCTATGGACGACACGCCCGAAGACTTACGACGCACCGACCCGGACTATGCCGCATTGCGCCGTCTTTATTCGGACCTTGAATTCAAGACCTTTCTCACACGCCTCAGAGACGCCCGGACGCCGGAAAAGGCTGCTCCGGTTGTTGCCCCGGCGCAGCACAACGATGGCATGGGTTCGCTCTTTGACCTTGCAGACGATGCTCCGTCAGATGCCGTCTTAGATGCTCCAACCATAGATGCAGCCGGTATCACCATCACCGATGCCCCCTCCACCATTGAAGCGTGGGGCGCAAAACACAATGCCGATGCCTATCCGCACATCGCAATGGCACTCAACGTCGAAGGCGAGAGCGCTATGTCGGCGCGACTGCTGGGCATAGCACTTTCGGTCGGCAACAATTGCGCCGAATCCACGCTATACATTCCCATCGGCGGAACAATAGACCGAAACTTGGCCGCCGCCGTATCGCGCATCATTACGCCGGACGGGCGCACCGTGCTCGGAGCTACGATCAAGCGCGATATCACGGTGTTGCGCCGCCAAGGCATAGATCTGCCGGACAACTACTACGACGTTGCGGTGGCGCACTACCTGCTACGTCCCGAGGGCTCGCAGATGCTGGCAGACATCGCTGCCGAAATGCTTCAAGTACACATACACGACTGGGGCGTGCCGGTGCAGACACTACGCCGCGGCATCACGGGCGATGATGCACAAGTGGCAATACGTATGGCTTCAAGGACCGACGCCATACTACGGCTATATAGTCCTTTGCAGCAAAGTATCACAGACAACGGCCATCAACATCTGCTCACCGACATCGAGCTGCCAATGATACGCGTCCTCGCCGATATGGAGTATGCCGGCGTGCGTATAGACACGATGCTGCTGCAAAACATCGCCGTCGAAATGACATCGCGCATCGCCGCACTTGAGGAAGATGTCCGGCAGATGGCCGGAACGCGTTTCAACACCGCATCACCGGCGCAAGTGGGAGAGATTCTCTTCGGCAAAATGCAAATCGACCCCAAAGCCAAGCGCACCAAAACCGGCGCCTATTCCACCACCGAAGAAATTCTGGAAAAATATCGCGCCCAATGGCCGATAGTAGATGCAATACTGCGCATACGTGCACTCAAAAAGCTCCAGTCGACATACGTCGAGGCTCTGCCCAAGATGGTATCGCCCGCGGATGGAATGGTACATACCACCTTCAACCAGACCGCCACAGCCACGGGACGCCTCTCATCCAACAACCCCAATCTGCAGAACATCCCCATACGCACCGCCGAGGGACGTCGTATACGTGCCGCATTCATAGGCACTTCCGAAGGCGACAAAATTATGTCCTGCGACTACTCGCAAATCGAATTGCGACTTATGGCAGCGCTCAGCGGCGACAGCGTAATGCTCGAAGCCTTCCGCGAAGGCAAGGACATCCACCGCGCCACGGCTGCCAAAGTATTCCACGAAAGCGAAGATGCCGTCACCGAAGACCAGCGCCGCAAAGCCAAGACCGCCAATTTCGGCATAATATACGGCATCAGTGCCTTCGGGCTGAGCGAACGTCTGGGTATACCGCGCGGCGAGGCCAAAGAACTCATAGACGGATACTTGCATACCTATCCGGGCGTAGACGCATTCATCAAGCGCTCTATCGAACAAGCGCGCGAGCGCGGATATGTCGAAACCATATTCGGCCGCAGACGCTACCTGCCGGACATCAATTCGCGAAGCGCCACCGTGCGCAATTTTGCCGAACGAAACGCCGTCAATGCGCCGCTGCAGGGCTCTGCCGCCGACATCATCAAGATAGCTATGGTGGCTATACACCGCGAGATGAAAGCTCGCGGAATGCGCTCGACAATGATCTTGCAGGTACATGACGAACTGGTATTCAACGTAGTACCCGGCGAGGAAGATGCTCTGCGCGCCCTGGTCACCGAGAAGATGTCGCAGGCGTGGCCGCAGTCACCCGTGCCGCTGGACGTATCCACCGGCATCGCCGACAACTGGCTGGACGCACATTGACACTTCTGCGCGATGACAGCCGCCGCAAACCTCTAAACATTCTGCGCTGAATCTCCCTGCAATTTGCCCATACGCCAATGACCATATAATTATTTAGACACTCAATATATCATATAATAAATATTTTTATTAACTTTACCGCATTAAAAGTAATATTGAGTATGGCTAAGAATACAATGGGAACTGTGCTTCCCCGAAAGCTGGAGCAAAAGATGGCTATCTTGGGTGAACATATAAAGCTCGCTCGGTTGCGACGCAACCTCTCGATTGCTCAAGTTGCAGAACGCGCCACTTGTTCACCACTAACAATAAATCGCATTGAGAAAGGCTCGCCGACCGTCTCAATGGGCATATATGCCCGCGTCCTTTACGTCCTTCAGCTTGATGACGATCTTCTTCTAATTGCCAAAGAAGATACGCTCGGACGCAACCTACAAGATCTTTGTCTCAAACATCGCACCCGTGCCTCTAAAAAAGTTTAAGCTATGCAGAAACTATTTGTATATGCCGACTTTTATTGGCTTGATAAACCTCTATTGATTGGCGAATTATCCTACGATTCGGTACGCGGCAATGAAACATACGGGTTTTCCTTTAACAAGGAATGGCTTGCGAAGTATGGAGACATATTCCTCAGTGGTGACTTACAGAATTTTGCGGGAATCCAATACACGCGCCCCGAGCGAGGCATATTCGCATGCTTCTCCGATGCCATACCCGACCGCTGGGGGCGCACATTGCTTAATAGGCGAGAACAGATTGCCGCTGCCGATGAAAAAAGAGCCGCGCGACATCTCTCTTCTTTCGACTATCTTATAGGTATCGATGATACTTCGCGTATGGGTGGTTTTAGATTTGCTTATAATCCCGCAGGCGAATTCATCAACTGTGAGGCAAGCCTTCGCGTCCCGCCATTAGCAAGTGTCAGAGAACTTATGTATGCTGCACATAAGATTGAAGCCAGCGATGAAAAACAATTGTTACCCTCAAAAAAGTGGCTGATACAACTATTACATCCGGGCACATCACTTGGAGGCGCCAGGCCCAAAGCGTCTGTCATTGACGAGGATGGAAGTCTGACTGTCGCTAAATTTCCTTCTCGAAAAGACGATTACGATGTGGCTCAATGGGAACACTTCTGTCATGTAATGGGTCGGAAAGCCGGATTGAATGTTGCGGAAACACGCACGATTGACGGTGACGAGTACCATATTCTTATTTCAAAACGATTTGATCGGACGACCGATGGCAAACGAATACATTTCGCATCCGCATTAACCCTCCTCGGACTAACCGATGGAGACAATGCATCCACAGGCTATGGCTATACAGATATTGTTGATTTCATTATTCAGCACGGCAGTAATGTTGAACAAAATCTTGAAGAATTATATCGTCGAGTAGCATTCTACATCATTGTCGGCAACTCCGACGATCACTTCCGCAATCACGGTTTTCTTTTGACTCGCAAAGGCTGGGAACTCTCACCGGCATACGATATCAACCCTACACGCTCCGACTTCCAGCGCCTACTGATTAACCGCAACACAAGCGAATCAAACATTGATATTCTTTTGAAATCAGCAGGAGACTATATGCTGTCCTCCGAGAAAGCTCGGGATATTATCAATAACGTTAGGGCCGCAATGAGATCATGGCGCAATGAAGCCCGGAGACAAGGACTTCCTCAGCGCGACATTGATATGTTCGCACCCCATTTTGATAAGTGGATTTGAAATAAGCCGATTAATTGGTTGGCTGAATATATAATCTGCGACCGATATCGCCAAAAAACGAAATATCGGTCGCAGATTATACAGATTATTTCATCTCGAGCTCTTCCCTAACAACTCTTTCGGTGTCTCTCTTGAAATCGATACGATTGTATCGTTCGCCACTACACATTTCACAGCTACAAGGTTGGCCGGTAGTACGATACACCTGACACCACTTCACCATGCGAAGCTCCTTCCATGTTTCTGCCTTGCGTTTAGTCCCGGTTGAGGGGTCATCAAGGTATGCCGGAGAGAATGCTCGAAAAATCAGGCGTAAACGATTACGCCACACGCGTTTGTTCTGAATGCATCGCCACGCACGAGTTGATGTTCTGTCCATCGTCACGTTCTTTTATTGATTTCAGGAACGTGATATTTACAGCAGTATACAATCTATTGTTGTTCATAACCATCAAGTCTTTTATAGGTTATCAAGCAAAAGGTGCGCCAAAACGACAAATGCCCACAGCATTCCATCACAGCAATGACAGTTTTCTATAAAAGTTTACTGCAAGACTAAATAAAAGCGTACCTTTGTGCATTCTAAAACAGCAAACAGCCACGCGAGGTTGTATCAGAACGGGGAAAACCTTGTAGGGGTGCAATATATTGCTTCTTCCCAACAATTCGCTATTTTGACACAACCCATATATTAATTCTACATATCAAGCAATCACATTATGAACATCAACCGACCGCTCACGGCTCATCTTTGCATACTCGCCGCATGCATCATCTGGGGACTGATGGCGCCCATAGGGAAAGTGACAATGCAAAACGGCATAGACGGCATCAACCTCGTCCTTCTTCGCGTCAGCGGTGCCGCCATTCTATTTTGGCTTACATCGCTGTTTACCAAGCACGAGCACGTGCCGCTGAAAGACATTTTGGCCTTCAGCGGCGCCGGAATACTCGGACTTATCGGCAATCAGTGCTGCTTCACCATAGGGCTTGGTATCACCTCGCCCTCCAATGCCAGCATCGTGACCACCTCGCTGCCCATCTTTGCCATGATACTCTCGGCCATCATCCTCAACGAACCCATTACAGGCAAAAAAGCCGTGGGTGTCGGCATAGGATGCGCCGGAGCTCTGATACTGATTTTGGGCACCGCTACAGCTCACGACTCACGTGCCGGAGACGTACGCGGCGACCTGCTGTGCATACTCGCCCAATTCTCGTTTGCGCTCTACCTCGCCTTATATCGCGACTACCTGCGGCGATACTCGCCCATCACGGTCAGCAAATGGATGTTCACATGGGCCACACTATTACTCACCCCGTTCCTGTTCGGACACGTCAAGGACACCGACTGGAGCAACGTCAGCACCGAAGCTTGGCTCGGCACAGCCTTTGTAGTAGTATGCGCCACCTATTTGGCTTACTTGCTGATGCAGATGGCGCAGAAAGTTCTGCGTCCCACCGTGGTCAGTGTCTACAATTACGTGCAGCCCATTGTCGCCGTTGCAGTCAGCCTCGCAGCCGGCATGTGCATATTTACTTGGAAGCAAGCCATAGCCGTCGCGCTGATATTCGGCGGCGTATGGCTCGTCATCAAATCCAAATCGCGCCGCGATATGGACGCCGAAGCCGCCCGAACCGGGCAAAAGGCAGACAAATAACCACCCCACACACATCGTCGTACGCTACCGTAGCACAGCGCGCCCAACCGTTCAGATATGATAACAGTTGTGCAAAACTTTCATAAAAGTACGCGCACGCACAGCGCACACGGCGGCATTACGCCGAATTTTTGTTACCTTTGCCAATAGCGACACCAAAGATAGCAGCGTCGCCACTTGCAATGGACAACGCCCAATTGACAATGGACCCGATAATGGTAGTGCTGACAGGACTGCTGCTCAGCGCCGCCGTAATCTTGGCGTACTTCCGCCGCAAGCCTGCGGCGCTGTGTGCCTACATCGGTATGTGGACTTGTCGAACCGGGCTCTCCGCCGTATGGGACATAAGCGAGATGGTGCTATGGGGCTTTATAGCTCTAATAGCCACCATAGTTGCCTACTCGGACCGCCGCGACAGCGAAGACTGCGACAACGCACGACCCTTCGTGGTCACCGGAACGCTAACCGGAGCCATCATCGGGCTAATAGTCAACACCATGGCCGGGCTGATTTTAGGTGCTGCCATAGGCGCGGTGTTCGGGATGTTGGCGTTTTCGCGCATCATTACGCATGCCCGGCAGCACTACCCATTCCCGTCACGACCATTTTGGGATATGCTGTTGCGCACCGGCGCCGCAGCCGTCGTCACTATGACAATTGTCGGCATGGCACTTGCGCGGCTGCTGACACTCACCACTCTATGACCTCTCTGATATGAATCGAATACTGACACTCTTCACCATATTCGCGGCCACGATGATGGTCGGCCTCGGGGTATACGCCCAAAGGCCGCGTATGCCACACGTCCACCCCGACATGGCCAAAATAAAAGAAGCCTCCACCGACCCCGCATCGCAGTTCTATTTTCCTCGACTTATGGATAGGTTCTTCGAAAACGACACCTCGATGACTGCCGAACAATACCGCTACTTCTACTACGGCGCCATATTTCAGGAGGACTACGACCCATATCGCCCGTCACCGTTTGAGAACGAAGTCAAACAATTAGGCCCCATCTACCTCAAACGCGACCATCTATCAAAGGGCGAATGCAAGCGCATAATCAGCGTTGCCGAAAAAGTCCTCGGCGACAACCCTCTGGATCTGCGTCAGCTCAATTATATGGTATACGCCTACAAGAGCCTCGGCAAAGTCAATATAGCCAGAATATGGGCATCCAAGCTCAACAACTTACTACTGACCATAGCATCATCAGGCACAGGCGACAACCCCGATAGTGCTTGGGTCGTAGCATATCAAACACACGAATACGACTTCTTCAACCTCTCCGGGTCACAAGTCACCGTCACTAACTCCGAATTTGTCGAGCCTTACTACGAAAAAGTCACCGTCAAAGTCGGCAAAAAAGACCCCAAGGAAAGCGACCATTACTTCGACCTACACCATATGCTCGAACAATACTACCTCAAACATCCCGAAGAACTTGAGCGTCAATAGCCACGCACCGATATGAATATCCGCAAAGTACTCCTCACCGCGATATGCGCCTTGTTCGCGTGCGTGTACGCTTTGGCCGGCGAAACAGACGCGCTACGCACCAAGGCCGCACGATATGTCGCACAAGGCGAATGGCTAAACGCCAGCGCAATATACTGGCTTATATTGGACCGGACGCCCGATGACACAGACATATACGCCGATGCGATGATCTGCAATACACTGGCCGGCGACACAACCGCCGCCATGTCGCTGGTGCACAATGCTATGGATAATTTGGTGAACGCCGACACGCTGTTTTCACGCATACGTACACGCGCCTTTGCGCTGGGACATCCAAGCATCTACCAGGATCTGTTGGTACGCGCACGCGACAACTTCCCCTGGATGACACGTATGGTGGATCGCAGCCTGCTCGAATACTACGACAATCGTAACGACGGGCCGCAGATGGTGGCTTACGCCGACAAGATGCTACAAGGCTTCCCGGAGAACGTGTCATACCTGCGCGTCAAGGCGCGAGGCACACTGCTCTGCGGCGATGGTGACGAAGCAGCCGACATTTGGCGGCACATCCTTGACTTAGCCCCGGACAACTATGACACCCTGTTGGACTTGGCAGCTTATCTTATCACCTGCGGCAACCGCGATGCTGCCACACCTTACATACAACGAGCCATAGCAATACGCTCCACACCATACCTGCAATCACTTCTCAACAAGCGCTGAGTCGGCTGACAATTCTACCGAAAAACTGTCATTGGCATTCTTTTTGCCGAGACATTTGTTGTATAAATCAAAGTACACGCATATTATTCACTTTTCATATATATACAGCTATGATTAACAACAACATCGAAGATGCAATCAACACTCAGATAAACAAAGAGCTTTGGTCGGCATACCTCTATCTGGCCATGGCCATGAACTTTGAGTACGCCGGACTGCCCGGCATCGCCAACTGGTTCCGCGTTCAGACCAAAGAGGAGCAGGCTCATGCCGAAATATTCATCAATTACCTCAACTCGCGCGGTGGACGTGTACGTCTGCAGCCCATCGAAGCCGTACCCGACAGTTGGGACACACCTCTGGCCGCCTTCGAGCACACCTTGAAACATGAACAGACAGTCACCTCGCTCATCAACAATCTGTATGCTCTGGCCGAAGCCGAACACGACTACGCCACACGCGGCAAACTTGACTGGTTTGTATCCGAGCAAGTCGAAGAGGAAAACAATGCACGTCAGCTCGTTGATCGTCTGCGCCTCATAGGCAACGATGGAATGGCATTATATGCCCTCGATCAGGAATTGGCCGCACGAGTATACGTAGTGCCCGCACCCCTGGCCGCCGCTTCGAACAACTGATAAGCAGTTCCCGGTTAAACGCAAAAGACCGACACGCCTTGTCCGCGTGCGGTCTTTTTTTATTATAGGGATATTCAGAAAATAATCAGTTGACTATTTTCTGAATATCCCTATAATAAATGTACACAAGGCAATAGTACCATCGTAGTTGCGCGCGATGCAGCGCCGCCCGCGGTTGAAGCCCGTGGCGCAGCGCTGTATCTCGCGCCCCTCGTCGTCATAGTAGTACGCCTCGTGGCCGCTGCCGGTGTACATGCCGGTCAGCTGCCCCGTGGTGAAGGCGTGCGCCGAGGCGGCATCGGTTGCCTCGAAGGCGAAGTCCGCGCCGAGATCGCGCACCGAGACAAAGCGGTAGTCATCGTAGTACTAAGCCCAGACCACGTCGCCGGGCCAGGCCGTCGAGACGGGCGTCAGGGTGTAGCCGCCACGGTCGTATTCATCGGCTGCCGTCGTCAGCGAGGCCGTGCGGCATACGGAGGCAAATTCCGTTATCTCATCATCCATCATGCCGCAGCGGTACTTGGCCACCTGTCGGCCACAGCCATCGTAGACATACAAATGCCAGGTGTCGCCAGCGAGTCTTCCGTCACGTTCGGCAACGATGCGCCCCGCCGGGTCGTAACGATACTCGGCAAAAGCCGCTCCCGGCAACTTCTTTGACACGAGCCGTCCTCTTCCGTCGTAGTCGTACAAATAGGCCAGCTGTTTCATCACGTCATCGGTGCGGCTGTGCGTTCCCTTTTCCGAAAGGCCCGGAGGTAGAACATATCGCGGAGCAAGATTCAGCCCGGCTTTGTCCAAGGGCGACACATCGGACAAATTCCACAATGAGGAATGTTCGGGCTCGGTCAGCCCCGTTCCATGGCATACGAAACGGCTTGTGGCGACACTCGGTGATGCCCACCCATAAAACATAGTGAGCGCCGGCAAAATCATGAACAAGCATCATAAATATGGCATGGCGTTGAAAGTCGGCGTTAAGTCATCCTCAAAACAAACATAAGGTACTGATTGATGTGCGGCTACCACACATATCGCAAATGTATCAACACTTTTTTAATCACAGCAACTGCATTTCGTTAAAAAGCTTAATACATTCAAATATGCGGTCTTCCGCATCCTTTTCAACAATCCTGAAAGGCCGGGAAATACATCCTTTTCGAAGCTTTCGGCGCACCTCCGAGACCATCTATTTTTGGCTCCGAAAAATATAGAGTTCGCTCACTTCAAGGGCTTAGGCTATGCACCGATGTTTGCGCATATCACATTGAAAGACAAACCACAAGAGCATACCGGCATTCGAGTGGGTGCGAAATTGTCCCACATAAAACAAAGAACAAGCTATATCGCGGAGCTAAAGCAAGTTAAATAAATACGACAGCCAAGCAATACCACATCTCAGTCAGCATTAACCACCTGTATTATAGTGTGTTATAAGCATAAGCATCAAAGACGTAACAGCAATTTTTTAAGGCAACAAAATGGATATTATGCCTTAATAAATACTATATATATACACAACATCCATAAAACAACTATCAAGGAACTTTGCAGTGAAAAAAAACGAGAAAAAAGGAAAAGAATGAGTAAACCCCACATTAAACGCATTATTGCATTCTCGGTCCCGGTTCTGTTATGGTTCAATGGAAATGCAGCCATTCTGAAAGGATCAATCAGCGATAAAGAAAATGGAGAGCCGCTTGTCGGAGCCGCGTTGCATGTCATCGGTATGCCGAATGTCGGAGCGGTTGCAGATATTGACGGGCACTACACGTTGTCCTTACCATCCGGTCGATATACTATTGTATCGAAATATATAGGATATAAGGACCTGTCTATGCCGGATCTCAAAATATCTGGTGATACCATACATCTTGATTTTGCAATGGCACCTGAAATTCAGACCCTTACCGGAGTCACGGTGACGGCAATCGCCCGTAAGGATAGCGAGGTGGCGCAAATTCAGGAGCAAAAGAACAGTTCTGTTGTACAAAACGGCGTCTCCGCTCAGGAGATATCCAAGACACAGGATAAGGATGCCTCCGAGGTCATACGACGCATTCCGGGTATATCTATAATAGACGACAAGTTTGTAATGGTACGCGGCCTGGCTCAAAGATATAATAATGTGTGGCTTAACGGAAGCTCGGTGCCAAGTTCCGAAGCGGATTCTCGAGCTTTTTCGTTCGATATAATCCCCAGCTCTCAGCTTGACAATATGGTGATTGTCAAAAGCCCGGCACCGGAGTACCCCGCGGACTTCACCGGAGGATTCGTATTGGTGAACACCAAGCGTCAATCATCACAGAAATTCTTTGATATATCGGTAGGCTTAGGCCTCAATGATAAAACCCATTTCAGAAAATATGTCAAAGCAAACGGATCATTGTCCGCTATTAAAGGAGGCTTTGATGCTGTCCTACCAACATATCCCGGCAATGACGGAATGATAGACCCGATCAAGAGCGGCTTTGACAACGATTGGCGGGTAAAGACAATCCATCCGATTGCAGACTTAAAACTTAATGCAAGTTACAGCCAAAGCTGGAGCGTTTTGGACAATGCACGTTTGGGCTTACTTGGAGCCGTGAATTTTTCAAGCGGTTATCGCACATACCTCAATATGGAAAATTCGCTTTATGGTCCCTTTGACATCACAAACGACAAGACCGTACCGTTGAGAAAAGCCACCGACAACCAGTATACGCACGACACCCGTTTGGGTGCGATGCTTAATCTGTCGTTCCGACCGGCCGACACCAAGCATTATTTCGAATGGAAGAACATATTCAACCAGACGATAAAGAACAGGTATTCGGAGCGCGTCGGGTTCAATGCCCAGAGTGACAACATCAATGATATGGAGTATTATCACTCCTCGCGCCCGACAGTCAACACGCAGTTGACCGGACGTCACTCCTTTGACCGCGACTTCTTTGACTGGAGTGCCGGATATGCCTTCGCACAAAGAAATCTGCCTGATCGCAGGCTTATTCAACGGACCGACCGCACCGAGCAGACAATGGGAATTTATCGTATAAGTCGGGAATTTACACGGCTTGACGAACACACGGCATCCCTTTCTGCCAACTACCGTCATGAATTTGACTTCGGAAATGTGAAACCGACTTTGAAAGCCGGAGGATATGGCGAGTACCGTACACGCACCTATCGTACACGACAGTTTCAATATGGCTGGAAACCTAACAACACATTGCCCGACGGTTTTATGTTCGACCCCGATGTGCAGGACAATGTGCTGGTGGACGGAAACTACGGACCTGATAAGCTTTACATATACGAAGAGGTCAATTTCCTGAACAATTATAATGCCGGTCAGCGACTCGGAGCGGCCTATCTCGGATTTAACATTCCTTGGAAACAATTCGATGTTTATGCAGGCGTAAGATATGAGTATTGCCGACAGATTCTGGAAATGAACACACGTCAGTACGAAGAAAGCATTCAACGTACCAACTATGACTACTCGGATTTATTCCCATCGGTCAATATGACATATCATCTTACCGAAAAACAGCAACTGAGGGCGGCATACGGACGCTCGACAAACCGTCCTGAATTCCGCGAACTTTCCTCCTCGGTCTATTATGATTTCGACCTTGGCAGCAATGTGATGGGCAATCCGGATTTGGAAGCGGCCTATATAGACAATATTGACTTCAGATGGGAGTTGTATCCGTCAAAGGGCGAACAGATATCAGTTGCGCTGTTTTATAAGCACTTTTCAAATCCAATCGAGTGGACATACACGGTTTCCGGCGGTACGGATCTTGTATATTCCTTCGTCAATGCCAAGGGAGCTAATAATTACGGAATAGAGGTTGATATACGCAAAAGCCTTGATTTCATAGGACTCCGAGATTTTTCACTCTCCTTCAACGGAGCATTGATCAAAAGCAAGGTGCAATTTGCTGCAGGCTCCAACAACATAGACCGTCCGATGCAGGGGCAGTCTCCATATCTGATAAACACAGGCTTGTTCTACTCCAACAGCGATTATGGATGGAACGCTGCGCTCCTCTACAATTGCATCGGCAAGAGAATCATCGGTGTCGGCAACCGCTATGGCACCGCATCCGACGGCACGGCACGAAACATCCCCAACTCATACGAGATGCCGCGCCACAGCCTTGACCTCTCGGTCGCAAAGAAATTCGGCAAATTCAATGTAAAATTTGCAATACGCGACATTCTTGCAAGCCGATATATGTTCAAACAGATGGAAGAGGTAGTACAGAATGGTAAAGAGAGAACAATAGAGGAAGTTACTCGAACATATAAACCCGGACGTAGTTTCAACATAACAATAGGATACAGTTTCTAATCAACCAATAGAATACAGTTTCTAATCAATTCTTTAGAGAGTATGAAAATCAACTTTAAGCAGACAGGCAAAAGCCTTATAGCGGCTTTAGCCCTCGGAGCGGCCATGACAATGGTGTCGTGCTCGTCAAACGATGAACCCAATCCCACGCCGAAGGACCCAGAAGTGACCTACAAGGGCAACGTGGCATACTCGGCCGGCATCCTTTTCAATGAAGGAAAGGAACTGGGAAATGGAACGCAGAACTTCCATTTCACCGGTGATGTCACCCTTGAAAAAGGGACATACCTGCTGAAAGGCTGGGTATATGTTGATGCCGGAGCCAAGCTCCGCATCCCGGCCGGCACAGTCATCAAAGGCGACAAGAAGACAATGGCATCACTTATTGTGGAGCCCGGCGGATATGTCGAAATGCAAGGCACCAAGGACGCACCGATAGTGATGACCTCCGCACAAGCTCCCGGCCAAAGAAGACCCGGCGACTGGGGCGGTCTGATAATTTGTGGCAAAGCCCACAACAACCAGAAAACCATGCAGATCGAGGGTGGACCGACCACAATCCACGGAGGCGATAACGACAATGACAACTCCGGCATATATCAATATGTGCGAATTGAGTTCGCAGGCTATCCCTTTGACACGGACAAGGAGATCAACGGCATCACACTCGGCTCGGTAGGCCGTGGAACAACCATTGACCATATTCAGGTGTCGTACTCCAATGACGATTCCTTTGAATGGTTCGGCGGTTCGGTGGACTGCAAGTATCTTGTAGCATACAAGGGATGGGACGATGAGTTTGACACAGACAACGGTTTCAACGGTAATGTCGAATACTGTCTGTCTATCCGTGATCCGCGCATTGCAGACACATCGCAGAGCAATGGTTTCGAGAGCGACAACAACGCCTCCGGAGCTGAAACGACACCGTTTACTTCCGCAAAATTCAAGCACGTCACCTTCATCGGCCCGATGACCGCTAAAAACAGCGATTTCCGCAACAATTCCGACTACATCACCGCAGGGGACGTATTCCCGGACAACGGCTCCAAGCTCGGCAAATTCCAGTCGGCAATTCAGATCCGTCGTGGCAGCAAGCTGAATGCAGAGAACCTTCTCGCCGTAGGCTATCCAATCGGACTGATTGTTGACGGACAAAAAGGCAATACCGTGTCGTACGCCAAGAAGGGCGAATTCCGTCTTGACAATATAATATTCGCCGGTATGGGAGTTGTCGGTTCTGACAAGAATAAAGAATATGAGGATTATTTCTTTGATTATGCCACAGAAACCGAAGACAGGACAAAAGAATCATTCTCCCACACGTTCTTCCTGTCCAACCCCAACAACAAAGTCATGACAGAGGCTGCCCTCAATCTCACAGACCCGATGAAGACCGGTCAAAACTATTGCCCTGCAACGGAATTGTCTGACGGCAAGGGCGGATACATAGGAGCTTTCAAGGACCAGTCTGACAACTGGCTCGAGGGATGGACCAACTTCGACCCGCAAAACACTCAATATTAAACAACTCCATAAGATAAGAATTATCTTAGCTTACATAGAAGAGCAGTCGTTCACTTTTATTGAACGACTGCTTTTTTTATTATTGCTGTACGATAAACTCAGTCTATATAAGCCAAAAAGAGAGATGAAATAGGACTAAGATTTT
>ERZ808274.566-NODE-566-length-17345-cov-2.478947_pt1 | contig 17345 bp, 8 predicted proteins | sample MGYA00521277_ERZ808274 | MGnify/ENA primary metagenome ERZ808274 (study PRJEB31516, sample SAMN03275597) | gut metagenome | biome: mammalia-associated habitat; material: feces | host: Papio cynocephalus | place: Kenya | collected 2012-07-28 ... | reverse complement strand
GCTACGTCTTCTTTGCTGACCAATAAATCATTGGCTATATTATCGGTATGCGGATTATCCGATTCATCCGAAGTACGGTTAAGTTCTCGCAGATAACGGTCATTGGTCGCATCAAAGTTTTCTTTGATGTCTACAAAGTCCACGACATATCCATACTTGAAATCATGATAAGGACGGTTTACCCTTGTTAGGGCTTGCAGCAAATCATGGCCATCGAGTGAGCGACCCAAATATAATTTCTTCAGACGTGGTGCGTCAAAGCCAGTAAGAAGCATCTTATTAACAATGAGGACATCAATCTCATGCTGTTTTTTGAACCCTTCAATATACTCTTTGCGTTCCTGTTTGTCACCTTCGTCATGCAGGATGAGCGATGCCGTAAGTGGTTTGTAATTCCCGTATTGGAGCATCGGTTCTGCCGCCATGAACATTTGTTGCTCTTTGTAGTGGCTGACTTTGTTAGCCATATTGAAGCGTTCTTGCCAAAGGCGGAATAGTACCCTTGCTTGTGAGTTTGTGCGGCATACAATCATTGCACCCACTGTTTCATCATTTTGTTCCTTTCGGAAACGGCGGAAATCTGATATGATATAGTCCAACAGAGCATTCAAGTAGCATTCATGCTCCATGATTTGGTTACGGTCGATGTCGGACTTCTTAACTTCCACATCACCTGCCAACTTGTCAAGTATATTTTCAATCTTCTCTTTGTAGATTGTTTCGACAGGCTCACGCATCAATTTACAGGTATAGCCATCGGCAATGGACTTGTCGTAATAATAAGTATGGATGTAGTCACCGAACACTCTCCACGATTCTCGTTCTTCTTTTAGCAATGGTGTTCCTGTCAGTGCAATTTTTACTGCATTTTGATCTGCCTCCAAAAGGTTTGCCAAGAAACTGCCTTGTGGGTTATATCCTCGGTGCGCTTCATCAACAAAGAAGATTCGTTGTAGATTGGTGCTGTAACTGTTATCCACCATCACCTTGGCTTTGTCTTCTTTGAATTTTTGAATATTGACCACCATGATTTCAGGCTTTCCCTCATCATTGCTTGTTACGTCTCGGGTTGCTATGTCATCCATCAATTCCTTGCGGCTTTTAGCGTTGTGGACGACAAGACCACGGGCAGCAAATTCGTCCGTTGCTTGTTCCATTAAGTCAATACGGTCAACTATGAAATAGAACTTTGCTACCACATTGCGCTGTGCGAAATAGTCTGTTAGGCTTTTCACGCTGTAATAGGCGAGTGCGGTCTTTCCGCTACCTTGCGTATGCCAAATGATGCCGCTTTTCACTCCCCTCGTCAAGGCATTGCGGATGGCATACGAAGCGAACAATTGCTGATAGCGCATCACATGCTTTTGTAATTGAGTACCCTGTGTGCCATCGGCCAACTCTATTTTACGTTCCACGTATGCGAATCCATAGCGTAAAAGAAATAAAAATCTCTCTTGGCTTAGCATAGAGGTGAGAATGCGGTTTGTCGGCGTGGTTACAGCTTTATTGGTCTGGTATTCTTGCAAGTTTTTAATGACCACGCAGTTGCGATGCTTTAGCACCTTATTCTCCATTTCATCAGTGATATCCTGATAAGGATAATCTGGTACGTACCGTTTGTCTTCCTCACGGAACACGTTGAAGAACGCCTTCTCCTTAGCCGTGCAACAATAAAATGCCCCTTGTATAGGCACACGACTATCGGTGTCATACTCTTGGTTGTTGGAGAAAATCATCAGTTGGGTGATGTTGAAGAAGCTGCGGAAGCATGTCTTGCTCATTCGCTTGTTGATTCGCTCCCTTTCCGCCAAAATGCCTTCACGGTTGTTCGGTTTCTTGACCTCAATGAAAGCAAGCGGGAGGCCGTTTACAAAACAAGTGATGTCAGGACGGAACTCATCTTCAGTATCTTTATTCTCACAAGTAAATTCTGTAGTTACATGCCAATCGTTGTTTTCTGGATTTTCAAAATCAATAAGTTTCGTACCGCTGTTTGCTGAAAGCAACTGGTAAAACTCACGCCCCAAATCATCATTATTGGCTATATTCACAATTTTGGTATACAATAATGAGGCCTCAGAGTCAGACAAACCGGGATTAAGGTGCCTTACTGCATTCAAGAAAACATCAATCAAGATATTTGTCTTTGTGTCATAAGTACAAATGTTATCCAAATAAGTATATCCCAACTTGCATAGATGGAGTGCAGCCGGAACTTGTACTCTGGTATTCTCATTAAATTTGTTATTGCCCATAATCGTGCATCTTATTCAAAGTTGATAATCTCGCTCACACTAACCTCCAGCAATTCCGATATACGTTTCAGCGTTGCCAAATCGGGCTGGGTCGTATTGGTACACCACTTGGAAACAGTCGTTTGGTTTACGCCCAACTGCTCAGCCAGCCATTTGTTGGTTCTCTTCTTTTTAACTAATACGAGCTTTAATTGATTCAAATCTTTCACTTTACCTCAATTTATTGCTTTAGATGCAAATTTAGTGGTTTTCTTTGAGTGAGCGACAATCTACAAACAATTATTAAAAGGAGAAGTGGAAAAATTTCAATTTCAATGCAAATGTAGCACTTTCTTTTCATCAAATAGTTTGTTGCTTTCAGAAAAAAGCGAAAGCCGATTAGTCCAACAGTATGGTAATCGACTTTCGCGTCATTAATAAGAAGATTCGTTTGTGTATGCTTCCGCTGAATTAGCGGATCAATGTTTTCTTTCCGTTGATGATATAGATGCCGGGTGTGAGATTCCTGTCCGAAGCAATGCGGCGACCTTGCAGGTCGAAGATGGGTGCATCTGATTTGTCCGTGGAAACGGTCTGAATGCCGTTGATAATATCCTGTGCTGGGTCAAAGAGATCAACGATGAAATCTTTCCACTGGTCAACACCTATATAACTTCCTCCTACTCCTCCAAGTGGCAACCAAAGCGTACATATTTTCTTGTTGATGTCCGTCAGTGCATTCGGCCCGCATACAGGTGGGTTTAGGGCATAACAGATAAGGCGTGTCATGCCAGAGCAGCAGTCGAAAGCATCTTTGCCGATGGCGGTTACCGAAGCGGGTATGGTTACAGATGTAAGGTTGGCATCCGACTTAAAGAGTCCTTCTTCTATTGTAGTAAGAGCATTGGGAAGTTTTAATGTGGTCAGGCCTGTGCAGTACTGGAAAGCATACTTGCCGATGGATGTGACACTATTAGGAATATTCACCGCAGTCATGCCGCTGCAACCGGAAAATGCATAGTCGTTGATGGTAGTTACAAATTCCGGAATGAAGAAATAACCCGATTTCCCTGCAGGGAAAGTGTGTATTGTCTTTAGATCCCGACTGAAAAGAATACCATCGATGGATGTATAGTTGGGATTGGTTGATTTAACATCAAAGTCTATAAGGGCGGTACAACCGGCAAAAGCGGCGCTGCCGATGGAGGTGACGGATGGAGGAATGACAACTGAGGTCAAACCGCTGCAACCGGAGAAAGCGGAGTTGCCGATGGATGTGACGGAGTTGGGAATGTCAATCAAGGTAAGGCTGCTGCAATTAGAAAAAGCAGAGTTGTCGATGGAAGTGACTGAGTTGGGAATGGTCACCGTGGCCAGCTTTTTGCAACTATGGAAAGTGGAACTGTTGATGGAAGTGACGGAATTGGGGATATTTATTGAGGTCAGACTGATACAACCGGAGAAAGCGGTGCCGCCAATGGCGGTAACTGTATTAGGAAGGTTCACCGTGGTAAGGTTGCTGCAATCGGCAAAGGCGGCATTGCCGATGGATGTGACGGAATTGGGGAGACTCATTGATGTCAAGCCGCTGCAACCCAAGAAAGCATAGTCGCCGATGGATGTAACAGAGTTGGGGATGGTTACCTCGGTCAATTTATTGCAATAATGGAAAGCTTTGCTGCCGATTGATGTTACGGAGCCGGGTAATTCATAGGAGCCTGAAAATCCACATGGAAGACAAACGATTTTACTTGCATCCTTATTATACAATGCTCCGCCGACAGATGAATATTTGGGGTTGTTTGCATTGACTTCGATTTTTGCCAGATTTGTTGAACGGTCGAAAGCACTTTCATCAATGGTAGTAACAGAACTGCCCAAGGTCACGGATGTCAGTTTAGAACACAAGCCGAATGCTTTCATTCCAATGGTTTTGACTGTGTTGGGGATGGTTATCGAAGTCAGGTTCTTGCAGTTGTAGAAGGCAAGATCACCGATGCCTGTCACTTTGTAAGTCTTGTTTCTGCTGTCAGAGACCTCTGCGGGAATGACGAGGTCGCCCTTGAGAAAAGAAGTATTCTGCGGAGCAACTTCGCAATAACTTAATGATGACTTGATGACGGTGTACCTCAGCGTATACCCTTCATAAGTATAGGTGAAGCTTAGCGCCGCAGCCGGGAGAGCCAGCAGCCATGAAAACAAAATAAAAAAACAGATTCTTTGGCTCATGTGTTTCCTTTTTGATTCAATTTTCAACAATGCAAAATTAACAACGATATCAGAACCTCGCAGCGTTTTAAAGAATAAAAAGCGCCTCAATTGTTAGATTCACACATCTTTGTGGTTTCAGGCATTTTGAGTTTGCCGATTTGGCGATTTTTTGCTGTTTAGGCTATTTTGTCTTTCTCCATTTGTTGGGAGTACAACCTTCGTTTTCTTTGAAGAGACGAATGAAATGGCTTGGCGACATGAAGCCCGATTGCTCGGAAACATCGGCAATAATCAGCTTAGGATTTTCCACGAGCAGTCGTTTGGCGTATTCGATGCGGAGACCGGTGATCCAATCGCGAAACGTTGTGCCATATTCGGTTCGTATAAATTCGGAGAGATAGGTGCGGTTGGTGAGAAAGGCGTCCGAAAGCTCTTTGATGGTGAGGCCGGGGTGCACATACCCTTCATTGGCAATCCATTCTTTGATTTTTTCGGCGATTTCTGCATGATAGATGGGAGAATCGGGCTTTTGTTCGGTTTTCGTTTCCTCAGTCACAAGATCGGGAGTAACTTCGCTTTCCATCGCGTGTTCCACTCTTTCGTAGAAAAGGAGATAGTTTTGATAACAGTGGAAAAGATAAATGTAGAATGGTACGGACGACAGAATCCAGACGTAAACGTACCGGTTGGGCAAGAATGTCAGTATGCCGCAACCGACTCCGAATATAATGGCCCAATAGGTGAACACCGAAAGCCAGCGAATATATGCGCCTATGTCATCGGAATTGGTATCGTTGAAAATATTAATGGCTTTATGATACGCCCGTAAAATCCTGCGGGCCAGCACCAATCCGTAGATAACCAACCATGCAGACAGACCGAACAGTGCAGTTGTCTTGATCGGCCCCTTGGGGAATGTCATTAGCACAATACACGCAAGGAGAGAAAATATGATCCACAATCCGATATGCACAAATGTCCGGCGTCGCGTAATGTAAAAGCGGTCAAGCAGCGTAATCAAGGCCGAGGAGAACAGCCAGTAACACAGAAAGTAAGTGCAAAGGTTGATAAGGATGGCCGCATCTACATCCTTAAATCTGATGCCGCAGAAGAAATGTATCGAATAGTTTGCCGCAAGCAACAGAATGGCCACGCCCATCATTCGCCGCGAGCACAGATAGTTCTCAAAAACCAACTTCTCAGGAGTTCTTGCCAACAAAAATTCAAAACCGAAAAACAGCATCAAGGGTAAAGCAATGCAGAGAGAGTAACTATAGAGCGAAGATTCCATGATTCATCATATTTTGAATGCAAAATTGGTCAAAAATCCCGATATATGCGGCGCATGGAATCCTTTATTTGACAAGTAAGACCGGAATGTAAAAGAAAACCGGCTTTCGTATGAAGCCGGTTTTTGAAAGTTCCTTAATCGGTCAGTACTTGGAACTCAGCTCCGGTGGCAAAGTCCTGCCCATCGTGGGCACTTAAAGCCGTAAAACGTATATAGCGTGCCTTGACAGGATGCTGAAGGTTAATTTTCTTCAGTTTAAGATTACGCTCAAATTCTCCTTCGCAGATTGGCTTCCCCCACTCTTTTCCATCGTTGCTTATTTGTATCCGATAATTTTTGATGTTGCCGTTCCAACTGTCCTGGCGTGGCAGGTAGGTGAAACCTTTGATGGATTTTTCGCTGCCGGCATCGAAGTCTACCCAATGCGGGAACTTGGCAACGGTGACTGAGTACATGGTGTGCCAATAAGTGGCAGGGTCATTGTCAATCAAATGAGTTGCCAGTCCTTCGTCGCCACTCGTTTCTTCGCTGCTGGCATATTTGACGGTAAGGGGAATGGCTGCAAGTTTCTCAAACTTCAAGGTATATGTCAGCAAAGGAGCTTTTGCAGTCCAAGCAGTTACTGTTCCACCGTCGGGCAAGGCAAATGGTTCTTTGTAAGTTTGTGTTTTTGACTTGCCGATGCGATAGACAATTGTTTCTCCCGTCTTTGCTGCTTTGATGCTTACTTGGCCATTGTTTGCGCGTGTGATGAGTAATGGTGCGTTCCCGCAGATGTTCACTTGGATCTGCTGTTCGGCATTGCCATTTACTGGACGTATCATGAAAGCCACGCGGTGGTCATTGGCTTTGACACGGTCGATTTCAAGCGGCCCTCCCTGTCCGCAGCTGTTGCCTCCCAGCCCGGTTACGGCAGCATCGAGATGCAGGTAATTATTCGGACGTTGTGGCAGCTCATAAGGATGGCGTGCAAAGGTAAGGTCAAGTGCCGAATTGGGCAAGGCCTGCATCGACATGGCATCAGATGCGATGAAGACTGCACCTTTTCCGTTTTCATCGGTAATGCTGCACCATCTTACATCTTCATGGTTGCCGGTGTCTTGCGGCTTGGGCCAGATGTTGAGGGCTTTTTTGATAGAGGTTTCATAGATTTCTATGTTCTGGCCGGTTTCCCGGTCGGGATAGTTGCCTATCGGTCCTCGTCCGTAGTATGTGAGCTTGTCCATTGTCTTTGGCATTTCCATAACATATCCGAGACGTGGAAGAGTTAAGCCCGGTTTGTTTGAAGTGATTGTTGATTGCAGTTCGATGGAACCGTCGGGATAGACAGTCCAAAGCAAATTGGCTATAAAGTGAAAATCAGATTCTCCAAAAGGTTTGCTCACGTTATTGTTTAGTGTATAACGTCCCGAAGCCAGTCCCTTTTCTACCAGCCGGCTTCCGTAAGGTGCTTGAGCCGTCAGAGAATAGTTAATGGATATGGTGCCGTTGTCATTGACAATGATTCTGTCGCTTTCTACATGATTGCGCAAATTGTGCAATCCGTTTTCGTACCAGGATTGGTAAAACCAGTTGTCATTGTTGGTCAGTGCACGGAAAGCATCGATTTTAGGCCCTCCGCCTTCTGAAATAATCTGTTGTCCATTGTATTCAAGGCTATGGATGGTGCCTTGGTTCTTATTGAACTTCACTGTGAACCCTTTTCCCTGAATGGCTGTAATCGAATCGTCGACAGTCTTTGCAGAAAGTTTTTGCCGTGCATCCGAAAGCGAAATGCACGGGCGTTGTGCCGCCTTTTTTACAAGAATTTGCTCTTCGGCCTGTGGATAACCGGCTTTGGCCCACGGCTTATCGTATTTGAGTAAAAACTGAAGTTTGACGAAATACTCGGCATCAGCGTCCAATGAGGCGTATTGGAGCGGTATTTGAATGGTCTTGCGTTGACGTGCACCTAAAGTACCGACGTTGACAAGCCCTGTCTTGATGGGTTTCCCATTGCGGTATAAGCTCCATTTAGCATCATATTGCGACAGGTCTTCAAAATATTGTTTGTTGAATACCGACACTTCGCCTTTTAGCATGTCAACGCTGTCTACTTGAATGTTCTGATAGACTTTCTTGACTTCATAGTATTGCGGTTTTGGTTGCATGTTCGCAAAAATGATGCCGTTCATTACAAACTGTCCGTCATTGGGAAAATCACCGAAGTCACCGCCATATGCCATAAAGCGTTCGCCTTTTTCGTTATAGTAGTACATGGCCTGGTCTATCCAGTCCCAAATGGCTCCTCCACAGAAAAAGTTGGTAGATTCAATGGCTTTCCAATAGTCGATAAGGTTGCCTGCAGCGTTACCCATGGAATGGGCATATTCGGAAATATGGAAGGGATATTTGATGCCGGCATTTCCTTTGACCGCTTCACGCACCCATGCAATGGAGGGATATTGATTGGAGCCCATGTCAACAATATTGTTGTTGCGCTCATATTGAACGGGGCGCGATTGGTCATAGTTTTTCAAAGAGTCATAGGCGGCAACGAAATTGTGTCCCGGACCGGCTTCATTGCCCAGCGACCAGATAACAATGCTCGGGTTGTTTACATTGGAACGAACCATCTCCATGACGCGTGCCACATGGGCGTTGAGCCATTCTTTGGGATGTGAAAGCGAAGCCTTGCCATAATAATACTCGTGGGATTCGATGTTGGCCTCATCTTCCAGATAAATGCCGTATTTGTTGCACAGGTAATACCAATAAGGGTCGTCGGGATAATGGCTGTTGCGCACGTGATTGATATTGGCACGTTTCATCAGCATGATTTCTTCCTCCATTTGCCGGCGCGTTATGGCATGGCCGAGTGAAGGATTGGTCTCGTGGCGGTTGACACCTTTTAGCTTCACGGTTTTCCCGTTAACGTAATAATATCGTCCGGCTTTCCCGAACTCATCGGCCGAGGCCGGTGTGTCTTTGATCTCAACTTTACGGAAACCGACAATTGTCGACACTGTTTCCACTACTTTCCCTTTCTTGTCTTTCAGTCGCCCTACAAGGATGTAGCGGTTGGGAGCTTCCGACGACCATAATTCGGGCTTCACCACATAGAGCGTTGTCTTTGCCGTGCCTTCCGTAAATTTGTTTAATTCGAGAATGTCTGATTTTCCCAGGATGTTGGGAACAATCGTATTGTCATCCGAATAAAGCTTGTTATGATACAAAGTGTATTCTATATGATAATGTTTGGCTTTCTTTGAGCTGTGGTTGGCAATTTCAGCCTCAATGCTCAAAGAACCGTTCTCAAAATTATTGTCCAAATCGGGAGTCACCTTTAAATCCTTGAAGTGCAGTTGTGGCACGGAGTATATGGCGACGGTGCGGAATATGCCCGGAAGACGAAACATATCCTGAGCTTCCAGAAAACTGCCGTCTGAATTGCGATATACCTCAACAGCTACCGTATTCTGACCGCTTTTTAAAAACCGTGTAATGTTAAAACGGGCGGCATTGCGCGAATTCTTGGAAAAGCCTACGTAGTGGCCGTTGATCCATAGGTAAAAAAACGAATCGACACCATCAAAGCTGATGAATACTTCGCGTCCGTCCCATGTTGACGGCACTTCAAATGTGCGGATGTACGACCCTACTTCATTTCTGTATTTGTAGGTTGTCCAATTTTCAGGCGGTGTACGCATGACGCCTCCCCGCCAATCATCTACTTTGACGCTGTGTTGGAAAATGACAGGCTGGTTCACATAAATCGGAACACCGTATTTCAAGGTCCTGTCTTTTTGAATCCCGTAAATGTTCCAGCTCATGGGAACTGTGACCTCGTCCCAGCGTGAAGCATCGAATCCTTCTTTATAAAATGACACAGGACGTTGTTCGGGATTGGGTGCCCAATGAAATCGCCATTTGCCGTTGAGTGATTGCCAGTAGCTGCTGTTTTCAGGCAACACCTTTCGTGCGCTTTCTATGTCTTGGAATGAGAAAAACCAAGCACGTGGTTGTTCCTTGTTATAGGCCAGACGTTCCGGATTGTTCCATTCGTTTCCATCTGGAGCCGTGGCGTTGCCATATTCAAAGCCTTGAAGGAAAACGCTTTTTCCACTAAGCGAAAAGCATAGTAATGTCAGTGCAGTTGTAAAGATGATTCTTTTCATATGGATATTCAATGCTTGATATTGTTTAGGTAGCAAAGTTAAGTAAGATGTACAATATTCTGATACTTATCTTGATAAAAAATCAAAAGCGGCCTTCCCAAAGCTTTTTCATCCTTTCTCCGAGTTTGGATTCGGCCTGATTGTCTTGTGGCTCCCAAATGCGCGTGTTTTCCAGGCTGTCGGGCATGTATTGCTGCTTTACAAAGTGTTCCGGGTAATCATGCGCATACTTATAGTCGGCTCCATAGCCCAAATCGCCCATCAGTTGTGTGGGTGCATTGCGCAGATGGAGCGGTACCGGCCGGTTGCCCGTGGCTTCGACAATCGATAATGCCTTGTTGATGCCCAGATATGCTGAATTGCTTTTGGGGCTTGCAGCCAAATAAACGGTTGCTTCGGCCAAAGGTATGCGTCCTTCGGGCCAACCTATTTTCTGCACGGCGTCAAAGGCGGCATTGGCCAGTAAAAGAGCGTTGGGATTGGCCAGACCAATGTCCTCGGCAGCCGATATGACCAAACGCCGTGCAATAAACTTCGGGTCTTCACCTGCACTGACCATGCGTGCCAGCCAATACAGTGCGGCATCCGGATCGCTTCCCCTGATGCTTTTGATGAATGCTGATATGATGTCGTAGTGCATCTCACCGCCTTTATCGTAAGCCTGCGGGTTTTGTTGCAATTCACGGGTCACTATCTCGTTATTGAAAACGATGGTGTCGTTTTCGTCATACGAATTAGCTATAAGATCCACAATGTTCAGCAATTTGCGTGCATCGCCGCCGCTGTAGCGCAGCAAGGCCTCTGTTTCCTGAATATCAATTTTGCGTTCTTTCAAATAGATATCTTTGTGAATGGCTCTTTCGAGCAATTCTTCCAAGTCTGCATTCGTCAGACTGTTCAGTACATATACCTGGCAGCGCGACAGCAACGGACGTATCACCTCAAACGATGGGTTTTCGGTCGTGGCACCGATAAGAGTGACAATGCCTTTTTCAACTGCCGCCAATAACGAATCTTGCTGTGATTTGCTGAAGCGGTGAATTTCATCGATAAACAATATCGGAACCGGTGAATCGAAAAAACGGTTGTTCCTGGCTTTGTCGATAACATCACGCACATCTTTTACACCACTGTTGATGGCACTCAATACATAAAATGGCGAGTGCATCGCATTGGCTATGATTTGTGCAAGCGTGGTTTTGCCAACTCCCGGTGGTCCCCACATGATAAACGAAGAAACCTTCCCGGTTTCTATCATCTTGCGCAGGATGCCTCCGGGTCCCACAAGATGCTTTTGTCCTACATATTCGTCAAGACTTTGCGGTCTTAATCGTTCTGCCAATGGTTTTGCCATAAAATGATGTTTTATGATGTTTTTGATTGTAGCTTACACGATGGCTATGTAGCCTGTATTCCAGCTTTCAAGTCGCGGTATTGTGACAATGACGTCTTCTCCATTGCGTACTTGCTTCAAGGTCTTGTCTTTTTCATTGGCATTACGCCATACACACTTTTTCCCGGGCCGGCAGCCACGCAGCTTCAGCCGGATGTCTTCGCATTCGGAAATGGTGCAGTTGAGCAAGGTGACAGAACGCAATTGTCCATCCGGATAAACGCGTGGGATGACCATCATTTGTGGCGTGTTTTCGGATATGACAGGCAGCTTTCTGCCTGAGCACCAATCCGCAGCTTCCAACAGCAAAAGGCGTTCGGCGTTGCTGATTTCTGTATTATAGCTGGCTACAACGGCTATGCGTGCTCCTTTGTCTGATTGGTAGCACGAAACGGTGGATATGGGCGAAGCAACAGGGTGCAATGCCCTGTCGAAGCCACGCTTGCAGGCATAATCCCATGCGCCTTTGTCGAGCAGGATGCTTTTCGATTCAAATAGTTCACGGCCTTCTGCTTCTCCAAGCCCCCTTACTGTTCCGGCATCCATGAAAAGTGCCGTAGGAAAATGCCCGTCAGGCGTAAAAGGCATGCCTAATGTTGCTATTCTTTCGATGCCGTCGTTGGCGTTGGTCGTGATCCAGGCGAAGGGCGGTTCTCCATTTTCTTTTTGCCGCAACACACAATTGCGGCTTATGTAGGGATTCAGGCCACCGGGTTCTGTACCTTCGTTGAAAAGAGTGAATCGTTCATAAAAAGCACGCCAGCGCGAGAGGTGTTTAAAGTAATTGTCTGCATACCATTCCATGGGTTCCACTGCGCTACATATGATGGCATATGAAAGCTGCGTTACTCCCATGGCCAAATACAATTGCGATTCCACGCAAAGCCCATGGGGCGATTTGGCCGTTGCACGATGCGGAAAACCTTCTACTTCGGCTGCGATCTGCTGTACATCTGGAGGAAGACGCCGTATTTGACGTGCCATGTCAAGGGCTTTTTGTATCATGCCACGGGGCTCGTGGTCGTCATAAAAGCCGTTGCCCGGCCGTGAAACCGGTGCCATGCCTGTTTCCTGGCGCATGGCGTTGAATATTGGCTGCCAGTCGTAGCCTTCGAGGAGCTCACGATGGAAATTGGCATGTTGCAGACCCACTGTGGTTGATGGCGAAGCGGCATGGATGCCTCGTGCTGCCCGTTGGGCAACCAAGGCCAGACTTTCCTGACAAAAGCGAATCCATTTGCTGCGCACATTGCCGTCGCCCGCATTGCTTTCCAAGGCTTCGACCAATGCTGCCCTGTCATAATGAAACCCGTTTTCACGGTTGAAAAGGCCGATACATGTGTCACAAAAGCACAACATGCGTGCCGGCCAGTGGTTGGTGATGCGCAAGTCGTCGTCGAGCCATACGGCTACCGGCTTGCATGCAGCGGCATATGCGCCATAGGTCTGTTCGATATATGTCAAAAAGGCTTCCTGCCGTGGACAGTTGCCCATTTGAGTTGCTTCTCCTGCGTTGTTGACAATTGTGGACCATTCTTTCGGCTTTAGTTCTGAAGAGCTGAACTCGAAAGAATCGCCGTGTCCCAATGTGATGCCTTGTATGGATGTTCCGATACCGATTTTGCGCAGTTCGGCTGCTGCGCGTGCCATTTTTTGTGCCGAACGGGTGTGCTTGTTTTTGTCAAGAGTCGTTATTTCCATACAAAACCATGCTTCGTCCCACAGATCGGGATAAGTCTTTAATGCCTGCAAAAGTTCTGCTTTCAGACTGTCGTTGGTGTGGTGGTGAGGCCAAAGGCGCAAAAGCATTTTGAAATTGCTCTGTGTCTTGGCTGTTCCGAAGATTCCTGTTGCGGCCAGCGCTGTCAGTATCAAAAATAGTTTCCTTCTCATGAGTCGTAATCTGTGTTTTCTTGTTCCTGTCGATAAGGGTATGGAATGGCTTTAGAAGAATTCATTTTCGCTGTCTTCTTTCCGACCGATGGTGAACTTTTGCAAATCATACATCGAGCCATTGTAGATATCCAAGTCCACATGGCCTTTGATGCCTCTCACTCTGCCCATATCGGTATGTTGCCAGAATCGCCATTCTCCTTTGTATTTCAGGGTGTCTACGTAGTAGTGGGCTATCCAGTAGGGATATTGTCCGAATATACTGTCGCTGAAATATTTTTTCTTGAAGTCATAATTGGCATAGATGATGGGCTTCACGCCGTAGTGCTTTTCTACGATGCGCAGCCAGGTCAGGGCGGCTTTTTTTATTTGCTGCGGTGTCAGTGTTCCGGTCTTTTCAAAATCGAGTACGGGCGGCAAGTCGCCGTCTTCCAGGTGCACTTGTTTCAAGTAATAGTGTGCCTGTGCCTCGGCCGTCTTGGACGGCACGTAGAAATGGTATGCTCCGCGAATGAAATTGTTGTCTTTGGCTTTGTAAAAGTTGTGGTTGAAGTTTTCATCCAGGATGTTGGTTCCTTCTGTCGCTTTGATGATGATGAAACGCACCGGCGTGTCATAGAGTTGTGCGTTGCGCAGCAGGTCCCAGTCTATTTCGCCCTGATAATGCGATATGTCTATGCCGTGAATGGAATAGCCCGAAGGATATTTGCCTTCGCCGAAGATGCCTTTCCATCTAAACGAAAAGGGATTGACGAAGAAATAATAGAATACGAAAGCATATGCCGAAACAATAAGCAGGCCGCCCACCCATAGTGCCCATGTGGGTATATTAAGGGGAAATTTACGTGTGCGTTTCCTCTTTTTTTTATGTTTCACGGGCTTGGCTTTCGGTGCGGCCGTTTTTTTTGGCAGATGCTTTTTGTGGGTTTCCATATTGTCGCAAAACGAAACTAATCTCCCGCTTTTCGAAAAAGGGAGATTAGTTTGTGTGGAATCCTATTTTAGGGATTGTTTGTCAGTCAAGCCTGTTCAAGTTGGAGTGTGACGGTTGTGCGGTCGCATACTTCCGACGGGCCGAAATATTGGATGGGACCCGGATAGACAAAGCAGGTGTTCTTTTTCCATTCTTCGCGTTGTGCGGCAAATGTCTTGAAGGGCTTTCCTTCGAGGTCTACAAGAGCTTTGCGGATAACGGGCTTCATGGCTCCGTTGCGCTTTTCCATGTTCAGCATCATGGTAATGGGCACACCTCCGGCAATCCATTGTTCGGCAGGGGCGATGGTATTTTTCACGATGGCCATATATCCTGTTTTTCCGTTGGCTATCAGTTGCGATGCGCTTACGCCGAGCGAATAGCAGTAGTCTGCGTCAAAGTTCGAGGGTGCTGCGCAGCGTCCTTCGTAGCCGAAGAAATGGTGCAGGGCCGAGAATTTGCCGTTGTATTTGCCTTCGGCTTTCATTTTCTGCAGTTTTTCTGCTACCATTGACGACAGCAGTTTTTCTGTTTCGATGAGCGATACTTGTACGTTTCCGTGCGGGTCGCGCTCTCCTGTCAGCTGGTCGGCAAATGTGCGTGGCAGCGATGCAAGCGTAGCGGAGTTTTCTTTGGTTAGGTTGCCCAACAGCCATTCTATGCGATCTTTCGGCTGGGCTTCGGTATAGGCTGCCGACGAAAGGACGTCGTTGAGCTCGCTGATGAGGCGCTCGATCGACGGTATGAATTCTATCAATCCTTCAGGTATCAATACGGTACCGAAGTTGTTGCCGTTTTCGGCGCGAGCGGCTACTACCTGGGCGATATCTGTCACGATGTCGTCGAGCGTGAGTCCTTTCTGCTGGATTTCTTCCGATATCAGGCAGATGTTGGGCTGTGTTTCCAAGGCGCATTCAAGGGCTATGTGCGAAGCCGAACGCCCCATCAGTTTGATGAAATGCCAATATTTTTTGGCTGAATTGGCATCGCGCTCGATGTTTCCGATTACTTCCGAATAGGTCTTGCATGCGGTGTCGAAGCCGAAGCTTGTTTCTATCTGGTCGTTCTTCAAGTCGCCGTCTATGGTCTTCGGGCATCCAATTACCTGGATTCCGGCTTTCTGGGCTGCGTAATATTCGGCAAGGATACAGGCATTGGTGTTCGAGTCGTCGCCGCCGATGATGACGAGAGCCTTGATGTCGAGCTCGCGAAGTATTTTCAGTCCGCTTTCAAACTGCGATACTTCTTCCAGTTTGGTGCGGCCCGAACCTATCATGTCAAAGCCGCCGGTGTTGCGGTATTCGTCAATGATTTCGGCCGTCAGTTCTATATATTTGTGGTCAACCAGTCCGCCGGGTCCCAGCAGGAAGCCATACAGGCGGTTGGCCGGGTTCAAGCGTTTGATGCCGTCAAAAATGCCGCTGATTACGTTGTGACCGCCAGGGGCCTGGCCTCCCGACAGTATCACGCCGACGTTTATCGGAGCATAGCTGCGTGCTTCTCCCGGCACAAATTCTACCAAAGGCAGGCCATAGGTGTTGGGGAACAGCTTTTTGATTTCCTCCTGGTCGGAAACGCTCTGAGTGGGCTCACCTTCTTTTACACTAACGCTACCCTGGAGTCCGAGCGGAAGCTTCGGGCTGTAGGCAGCTCTTGCTATTTGCAAAGCACTTTTCTTCGTCATAAGATTGTTTCTATTTAATCACTTACAAAATTACGGCATTTTTGCGAGACTGCAGCTTTTCTGCGGCTTAAAAATGAGACCTGCAAGATAAAATAAGCTTTTGCGGGATGACGGTTCGCCAGCTTTTCTGTAATTTTGCGCCTTGAGGCATGATTGACAGAGCTACCATAGAACGCATTTTGAATGCGGCCGATATTGTAGAAGTCGTTTCAGAGTTTGTGACGTTGCGCAGAGCCGGCACAAACTGGAAGGGACTGTGCCCGTTTCACAATGAGAAGACACCTTCTTTCATGGTTTCGCCTTCGAAAGGCATATGCAAGTGTTTTTCTTGCGGCAAAGGCGGAAATGTGGTTCACTTTCTGATGCTTCACGAGCAGCTCACTTATCCCGAAGCCTTGCGCTGGCTAGCCAAGAAATACAATATCGAGGTGAAAGAGCGCGAGCTTACACCCGAAGACATCAGGCGCAACAATCTGCGCGAAAGCCTGCTGGTGGTGACGCAATGGGCCTGCGACTATTTTCAGCACAATCTGTATGATACAGAAGAGGGACAGGCTGTGGCTCTCACCTACTTTCGCGGCCGCGGTCTGCGCGACGATACCATTAGGACGTTTCGCCTGGGCTATTGCCTCCAGTCGCGCGATGCCTTGTCGGGCGAAGCTTTGCGAAAGGGCTTTAACGAGGATTTCCTCATTGATACAGGTCTTTGCCTTCGCACGGACGAGGGACGTTTGAAAGACAAGTGCCGCGGGCGCGTGGTCTTTCCCATTCAGGCCTTGGACGGCAAGGTCATAGCTTTTGGTGCCCGCACGCTCAGTTCCGACAAGCATGTGGCCAAATACATCAATTCGCCCGAATCGCAAATCTATCACAAGAGCGATGTGCTTTATGGCATTTATCAGGCCAAGGCCGCCATTCAGCAAACCGACCGCTGCTATCTGGTCGAGGGCTATATGGATGTGATAGCGATGCACCAGAGCGGCATAAAGAATGTGGTGGCTTCGTCGGGCACCTCGTTGACACACGGGCAGATACGCCTGATTCACCGTTTTACGGGCAACCTGACGATTTTGTACGATGGCGATATGGCCGGCATACGTGCCTCGTTGCGCGGCATCGATATGCTGCTGGAAGAAGGCATGAACATACGGGTATTGCTGCTTCCCGACGGCGACGACCCCGACAGCTTTGCACGCAAGCACAGTCCCAAGGAATATCAGGACTACATGGAGTCGCATCAGGTGGACTTCATCCGTTTCAAGGCCGGCATATTGCTGCAGGATGCCCAGTCTGACCCCATAAAGAAAAGCCAGGTGATGCGAAGCATCGTGGAGAGCATTGCCGTGATTCCCGATGCGCTCACCCGTTCCACCTATATCAAGGAGTGCAGTGCCCTGCTCGACGAGCGCGAAGAAGCCTTGGTCTATGAGACGACACGCATACGTCAGCAGCTGATGCTTGAAGAGCGGAAACGGGAAAGGCAGCGGCAGTATCGCGAAGCCCAGGACA
>ERZ808274.560-NODE-560-length-17477-cov-4.040122_pt1 | contig 17477 bp, 14 predicted proteins | sample MGYA00521277_ERZ808274 | MGnify/ENA primary metagenome ERZ808274 (study PRJEB31516, sample SAMN03275597) | gut metagenome | biome: mammalia-associated habitat; material: feces | host: Papio cynocephalus | place: Kenya | collected 2012-07-28 ... | reverse complement strand
AATTGTCAAAAGCATATCTGATGCGGCTTTCAAGATTATGCGACTGAATAGTTACTAGAAAGGTACTAGGCAATAAAAAAACCCACATATAGGTATGTAGTTGTCATTGAGAGATGGCAAGAGAGGTGAATAAGAACTTAATCAATTAATCAAAATGAGAAAGAGGATTCTCCTTTAGCTCTTTTATTTTCTCTATATGACTTCTAATTGTATTTGAACCAACTACACATTTGTAGCCATTCTCTCTTAGCTTATCGATAAGAGGTAGGAGCTCTATGTTTGTTTCTGGATAATAGCATTCTTTAAAGGGGTTTGATTTAATCCTTATAGAAAAAAGAGAGGAGAGATGAGAAAAGAATTCCTCTTCGCTTATTTCACCATTAATGAGTCTAGATGAATACTTTTCATATTCCTCTTCATACTTTTTCTCATCCAAATATAGGTATTGAGCAACACTTTTGCTATCCATTCCCCCACTAATAACAACATCGCCCAGATCAAAGATAAAGAGTTTATTCATTTTTCTTACTTTCTCTTTCATGTTTCTTTACTATTGCTTTGTAGCCCACAATGCCAATTATTGTTAATGAGACAATGACTAGTGCAATTACTATAGCTATAGTATAGCTCTTAGTCCCCATTGCACTCCCTCCAATACTACTTAGCCAAGCCGCTGGTATTCGCATAAATGTTGATAGTACAAAGAATAGCCAGAATGGCATATCTGTCAAACCACAAAAGAAACAGAGCAAATCTTTAGGTGTTCCTGGAATTAAGAAAAGAATAAGAATTATTAAATCTCTCTTTTTATTTGTTTTTAAAAACTTTAATTCGGCTATTTTTTCTTTAGAAAAGAATACCTCTAAGAGTTTTTGACCAAACTTTCTTACAAGCAAAAAAACTGTAATAGAACCAAGAGAGAGTCCTATCGTACTAAGAATTGTTGCATCCAAATGGCCAAAGGCATAACCACCAGCAAGCTCAATTGGACCCCCTGGAATAATTGCAACTAAAACTTGGAGAAAGCAAATACCCACATAACAAAGCTTTCCCCATGCCCCCATGCTATCAATCCAGGCCCTAAATTCCTCTGGGTTTTTAGCACTCTTTACTATAGGAACTCCTATAAAAAAGAAAGCAAAAAAGCAAAAGATGATAAAAATTATTAGAGCAGCAAGCCCAATAATCTTTTGTTGTTTTTTATTTAATTCTTTCGCCACTATAATACCCGACCAGCTCCGGTAGAGAAGATAACTCCATCTTGAAGAGCTATCTTACCATTTACAATTACAGTAGAAATTCCATTGTTTGTTTTGTCATCATTAGCTTTAAGCTCATCCAAGTTAAAGACAACAACATCTGCTCTGTAACCTTCAGAGAGAACACCCCTGTCAAGAAGCGAGAATCTTGATGCTGTCTCACTTGTCATTCTTCTTACAGCTTCTTCTAGTGTTAAGAGCTTTTTATCTCGAACATATTTTGCCAAAAACTCAACAGTTGAATGGTAAGAACGCGGATGAGGAAGCGGAGAGGAATAGAGACTATCTGTCCCAAAACACATTAATGGATGTACCATAATTCGCTCTAAGCTCTCTTGACTCTCTGTTCTATCTGTCATAACAGCAAGGCCCGTCTCGTCCTTTAGAATATCAAAAAGCGTATCTAGAGGATCTTTGTCTCCTCTTATTTGAGCTATCTCTGAGAGTGATTTCCCATTGTATTCAGGGTTTGTTGTTAGATACAAAGCAACAATGTCATCAGGTCCAACTAGAGGATAGATACTATCCCAAGTCTGGGCATTTAAGATCTCATTTCTTATTTCTTCTCGCTCACTATCTAAAGAAAGCGCCATTCTTTGCTCTAAGCGAGTAAGAGCAAGAATGCGAGGAGGAAGAAGAGAAAAGAGAGATGTTGAACCAAAGGTATATGGATACTGATCAAACTTAACATCTAGTCCTCGCTCTCTATACTCTTCAATAAGAGAAAGCATTTTATCAACTTCAACTTGATTCTTTCTTCCAATAGCCTTTAAGTGTGATATCTCCGTCTTTACTCCACTCTTAAAAGCAACCTCTAATACCTCTTTTAAAGACTCTGTACAGCCATTTCCCTCTGAGCGATGATGAACAGTGAAGATCTTATTTTCTTCCTTAACAACCTTAAGAATTCTATAGAGTTCATCAATGGAAGAATAAACACAAGGAGAATAATAGAGTCCAGTAGAAAAACCACCAGCTCCACTTTGTAGTTCAGAGCGTAGAATAGAACACATTCGCTCTATCTCTTCGTCGCTTGCTTCTCTTCTGCAATCTTCACCTAAGGAAGCTACTCTAAGCGCTGTATGAGATACTAAGAAAAGTACATTTACGCCTATTTTCTTAGTCATGTAGTAGTTTTTCATAGTCTTGTAGTCTTTCCACTTCCATTCCCGCCACTCACCTAGTACATCTTGCACCATAGTTTTCAAAACTGGATTTGTATATGGAAAGACACCAATACCACAGTTACCAGATATATCTGTTGTAATGCCTTGACCAACTCGAGGAGAGGCTTTTTCGTCATTAAGGAGAAGAAAATCGGTATGAGTGTGGCCGTCAATAAAGCCAGGCGCGACGTACTTACCTGTACAATCTATTACAGTTCTTGCTCTAGCTATCTCTCTATCTGTAACGAGAGCAATAGAATCAGAAAAGATAGCTACATTGGCTTTTTTTGCTTTATTGCCTCTTCCATCCAAAACAAGACCATTTTTTAAGATAATATCATACATTTCTTTTTATCTCCCCATATGTATTTTGCAAGACTCTCTCAATAAATGATGTCATATCAACATAGATACCTTTTGTCACAATGAGAGCAAAGGCTGCCTTTGCTTCATTTATCGAAGAAAGAGGGAATGAAGGTACAATATATCCCCCTCTAAAAAGCTCTCCTGCAAGAAGCAAATAGCAAAAGAAAATTAGATGTCTACTATATGGCTTAATTCTTAACACTTCGCCACTGAGTAGAAGCGCAGAAACAACACTATTGAGATTTGACCAAGAAGAATCATACTGATTCATAATAGTTTCTAAAGAATCCTTGATAGAAATCTTCTCGCCATTTTTTTCAATATAGTCATCTTTTACAGAACCGTCTGTACGCTCAATTCCTCTCATCAAAAGTGAGTAAACTCTCTTCTCTTCACCGATGTCCCACTTTCCTTTTTTCTCTCCAAGGTCTCTTAAGAGAGAAGCAAAGTTTACAATTAAAAGATGATTCTCTAACGAGAGATTGTAGCAAAGCTCGCCCTTTAATACAGTCAATACATCTCTACTCTCTATTTCGCTTCCTTCTAATAAAAAAAGGAAGCTTATTGTCTTCGATAGTAGATAGTCATAATAAGGGGAATTAAAGTAAGCGATAAGGCTTGTTTGTTTTTTCAATTCATCTAAAGAATCAACATCGATGGATCCAAGTCTGATATCTAAGCTCTTAAAGCGTCTTAGTGCTCTACCATCTCCTGGTTTTGGCGTATCTATTGGAATAACCCAAGACCAACCATTTCTGACAGCACCATCTATTCGGCCATCATTGCACAAAATCCTTACTCTTCTAGGAGTAATGCCCCATTTTTCACTTGCACTTTTGACGTCCATATATTTCATAGGTTAATTTTTACTTTAATAGAAGAGAGAATCAAGAGTTTTTATTCCTTTCTTTCCTCTTTCGTTCCGAAGACTTAATTCTCCCAAGAAAGATTATCTTCTAGCCAAGAAGCTAAAAGAGAAAGCCAAACTTGATTGCGCTTATTAAAGCTCTTCACTTCATTAGTGCATACACTCATTCCATGCCCGCCTTTTTGAAAGACATGATACTCGAAATCAACGCCATTTTTTGCTAAAGCTTCTGTAAGTATAATAGTATTCATTACAGAGACAGATTTATCCTGAGAAGTATGCCAGATAAAAGAAGGAGGAAAGTCTTTTGTAATAGCCTTTTCTATAGAATAGTAGGACTTTTTTTCTTCATCTTCACCAGTAAGATTATATGTGCTTTTCTCATGTCCCCACTCTCCAGTTGTCACAACAGGATAACAAAGTACAAGATAGTTAGCTCTTTCTTCTTTATAGTGCACAGTGCTAGAAAGAGCCAAGTGCCCGCCAGCAGAAAAACCTAGAAGGACTATCTTTTCTGAATCAATTTTATATTTTCCGCTTCTTTCTCTTATGTGGCGAATAGCAAACGCGACCTCTCTTTCTGGAGGATTATTTTCTATTCCTTCTCTTCCGACAGTATAATCAAGGATGAAAGCATGGTAGCCTAGAGAGAGAAAATATAGAGCAACAGGTTCTCCTTCTCTCTTAGATTTGTGGCTATAAGCCCCGCCTGGAAGGATGATAATAGCAGGTCTAATTCGCTCTTCTTCCTCAGGATAGACTGGATCAATTTTGTAAGAAATTAAGCTAACACCACAGACCTTTTCTTCAGTAATTTGCACGGTTTTCTTTCCTATATAGCTCTGTGTCATGGATGAGCATATCTGCAAAATGAGGAGCAGAGAAGTCGATAGGTAGTTTTTGCATTTCTCTATCTATTTCCTTTAGCTTCCCGGGATTTTTATATAGCGATTCTATTATGTCTAGCTTCTTTTCTAGGTCATCTTCACACCAGCCAACTGGGTATCTATCAAAGAAAATCTGTGTCGAGCGTCCCATATATAATACTTCAGATACTAAGAATGGCCTCTTTAGATATAAAGATTCCATTAAAGAGTTGGCACCTGCCTTTCCCATCTGCATATCGCATGCCATGATGTATTCTTGAGCGTTGTTAACAAAACCCCTCATATATAAATCGAAGTTAGGATTACTCTTCTTAAATAGATCAAATTCAAGTTCTGTACTCTTACTCTTTCCACCGATAACAACAACTTGAACATCTAAGCCACGCTTTACGAGACCATATAGGAACTTTGGGCTTCCAATTCCCTCTCCGCCAAGATTGCAAAGAATTGTGAATTTGTTCTTTAAGCCAAGTTTCTTTCTAGCCTCTTCTTTACTAAGTTTCTTACAAACCTCGAACTTCTTTGAAAGAGGGAAAGGACAAAGCTTAACTTTATCTCGCTCTTGTCCCATTGCAATGGTGTGTTCAACACCAATTTCTGTTGAGATATAAACACAAGTTAGATCTGAATCGATTCCTGCTTTAACTTGGTCAAATAAATCTGCTGCGTAATCATAGACAGGACAGACAATGCCTAGCTTTTTTAAGACAGCAGGAAGAAGCGTCGCACCCATAAAGTTTGTAGAAATAATAAAGTCTGGCTTTTCTTTATAGAACCAAGATCGAAAATGTTTAAGAGCTCTTACATCATTACTTAGTGCTTTCAGCGATAGGTGCGCAACGTGTCTGTTTGATAGCTTATTTAGCTTCTTTTCAAGCCTAGGATGATGAAGCAGATATCTCCAATAGTGTTTGCTTACCCATCTGAAGAATGGAACTTTAAAGACTAATAACAAGTCATCTACAACAGCTTCATGGCCTTTATCTTTAAAAGCATCAGCTAAAGCAACAGCTGGAATATAATGACCTTTTCCTGCATCAACATATAAAAAAGCACCCTTCATTTACTTCTCCTTAAAGCCAAGATTCTTCTTTTTTCCCCACTATATCGCCTCAAATACTCTTTAACTCCCATTCTTTTGAATAGGACTTTAAAAAAATAATAGTAGTACTTTGTCAAAAAGAAAAGACTACTATAATATACAACTTGTCTATTTTCTATCTTCTCTCCAAGCTTTATATTCTCCATGTACCCATCCATCTCATCAAGTGAACGGAGAGAAAAAGGAGAATGGCTAAGGCCATTTCTATTTATTCTGTAATTGTATTGGGCCTCTGGTACAAAGACAACACAGCGTGCTCTTATTACAATCTTAGGCATCAAGACAACGTCCTCAAATATCTTATCTTCAGGAAAAGAAAGCGATAAAAAAAGAGCTTTATCCATTAGCCGAGAATGAGAGTAGCAAAACTTCCCCATTGGGCGTGTCATCTCAACTAAAAACTCTTCTCCACTATATACTTCTTCCTTTCCACCTTTCTTTTTTCTCGGCTTATTTCTAAAAGGAACAACTCTTGCACTTGCTATCTCTGCTTTATTTCTCGCTTTTGCCTCATATAGTAGAGAGATAAAATTCGGAGGAAGTATATCGTCTGAATCCACAAAAAGAATGAGCGAAGAAGATGAAAGAGAAAGGAGGCGATTACGGGTATAGCCTATTCCCATATTCTTCTGGCTATACAGCTTTATGCGACTATCTTCTTCTTGAAAACTTTCTACAATTTTCGCACTGCTATCTGTTGAGCCATCATCAACAATTATTATCTCAAGCTCTTTCCAAGTTTGGTTAACAACGCTTGATAAAGTACATGCAATGTACTTTTCACTGTTATAGAGTGGAATAAGTACACTAATTGGCTCTTCCATCACTCTTAATATCTCCTTTTACAAATGCTCTACCATCGAAAAGCGAATGGAAAAAATCAAAAAGAAAAGCAAATGAAGGTAAGAATACCAATGTTGAAATCATACAGGATAGAAGCGTAACGCTCATTAATAGTCCAAAATACTTTATTGGGACATATGTTCCAAATGAAAGAATCATCATTCCTGAGACTATAGATAGAGTTGTTAGCACAATTGGACGCGCAGTATTCTCTACTGTAGACGAAATGCGCTCCTTTATATTCATTCCCATTCTTTCTCTCTCTTTTAGTCTCAGTGAAAAATGAAGAGCATCATCTACGCCACAACCAATAGCAATAGATGAGAAAGAAACAGTAATAATGTCGAAAGGAATTGAGAAAAGATACATAAATAGATAGTTAATCATTATTCCAGCTATAACTGGAACAAGAACAAGGAGACCCTTTTCTACTGAGACAAGGAAAATAGAAGCAACTAAGAATATTGAAACTATAGCTAATAGTGTTGATATCTTCTGATCAGAAAGAAGACGTGAAGAGAACTTCTCACTTATGACAGGATAGCCTGAAACACTTACCTTCGTTCCATATGGAAGAAGTGAGAAGGCATCAACCATAGTTGAATAGACTTCGGCAACACTAGTTGTTGTTATTAGATTCTCACTATTTCCATCCCACGTTTGAACTGTAATTGTAAGCGTATTAAAGTTATTGCTTACAACTTGATTTAAGGAAGGGAAATCACTTGCATAGCTAAGAAGAATGGCCTTCAAAATATTCATCATTCCCTCGTCTTCTGGAATATCATATTGGCCTGTTATTTCTCTAGAAGCAAAGGCAACGTAGCTTGGGAATGAGATTACCTGTAAAACATGCTTACTCTCACTTATCTTCTCTTCCCATGCTCTTACAGCACGTAAATTAGAGCTATCTAAGAAGAAGTTTTCCTCTCCTTCTGGAGCTGTAATTGTAACTGTAAACGGCGTTGTTCCCCCAAGTTCTCGGGAGAAGAAGAGGCAGTCTTGGCCGAACTTATCTTCTTCTGAGAAGTATGACATATAGTTCGAATCAACACTAATCTTATCTTTGACAACAAAGAAAAGGAGAGCAATAACAGCAAAAACAACGATAAAAACTGGCCAAATCTTTACGATTTTTTTGCTCCACCAAACTATAATCTTTTGACCTTTGCCATTAATTAATTTTTCTCTTTTCTTCTCTTTAGGTCGAGGAAGAAGAATTAAAAGAGAAGGAAGACAGAATATAGCAAGGAATGCTGAATAGAAAACGCCAAAAGAAACAGATATGCCAAAGCCAAATAGTGTATGTGATGGGGCAAAAGCAAGAGCTAAAAAGCCTAATATTGTCGTTATGCAGCCTAGAAGTATTGTTAGAATAATATGCTTTGACGATACAACAGGATTAAAATGCTTTGTCCCCTTTTCTCCTAAGTAATACTCATTAAGCATATGCATCGAGTATGTGCTTCCTAAAATTAAGACTAAGCATGGCGTCAGGATATTCAATAGGTTAAGCTCTATTGATAAGAGTGACATAGTACCAAGTGTCCAAATAAGAGAAACAAGAGAGAGAAAAAAAGGAAGAACTACGGCCCTAAGTGCTCTAAAAGAGAGATAATAGACGATAACCATAACAACTAAAGCAAGAGTTGCTAAGGTGTATAGATCATGTTTTAGAGCCTCAATAACTTCGTTCGATATTACCATATTGCTCATCAAAATGACTCTTGCTCCCATCTCTCTTAATGGATTGAAGATGCTATCGAGTTCATCAAGTTGTGCTTTACTAGCTTTATCGCTATAAGAAAATTGCAATAAGAATGAGTGTTTACTTCCACCAACAAGGTAATAAGAGACAATTGGATCGTTCTCTATCCTCTTCTCCAATTCCTTTGCTTCCGCCTCTGTCCATTTACTACCCTCTTTAGGACTCATAGCCTCTAAGAGCATGTAGTCGCCTTTACCAGAGAGAGTAAACCAATCTAGAACAGAAGACGGCCGAGCAGAATCACGCCTTATGTCTACAGCGTTGATGCATTTATCGAGTTCATTTAAAAAGTTTGCACTGTAAATATCTGGCGAATAAACAAGAACAAACATAGTAGAAGTATATGTTTCGTCTGCGACTATCGCTGATGTTGAAGCTTTCAAGCCTGTCTTATAGTCTTTCGATATTATGTAATCTGTATTAATAACCTTTTTAGGTTTTGTTTCATCTAAAAGGGCAAGAATAGCCTCTTGGCCCGAAACTCCTCCTTCGTAATAGTCTGTTATTTCAGACCAAGGAAATAGAGCTGTAAAATCACCACTAAGTTTTAGATTCTTCAACTGCAAGGCAAATAGAACAGTGAGAGTAAGAACAATTGTAATTATTATTAGTGATGCAACCTTCTTCTTCATTCTTCACTCCTCTTTTTTCTGTAGTAGGAATATATAACTGCAAAAGAGAGAATAAAAAGTATCTGTTCCGCTCCTCCGATAAAAAAGATACTGCTTTCAGCTAATGAATGGACAAAGAAAAAGACTAAAAGAACAGCAGAAAGGAGCACAATGCGCTTTCTTTCTTTATCCTTTTCTTTTCTTAAAGCGCTGAATGATACAACAATTATAGTTACATAGCTAACAATAAAAGAGAGAGCAGCAACAGCGCCATACTCAACTAAGAATTGAAGAAAAATATTATGCATTAAATGTTTTTCTGTAATTGTTTCCATTAAGCCTAAAGATGCACCTCTTTCAAGTAAAAGCTTCTTCATCTCACTGCTATTTCCACCAAACCCAAATAGATAATCTGTTATATCCATACGAGTGAGAACATTAGCCCATATATCTGTTCTTCCAGATGTAAGTCTACTCAGGGAGTTATTCAGCATACTTCTAGAAGATGAAAGAAGTAGTGTTATAATAAAAATAGAGACAATAAGACTAATTAATCCAGTTATTAATGATCCTTTCTTATTGTCTGAAAAGAGAATTGAAAACACAAAATAAAAACACAGCGCAATAAGAAGGGCAAAGAACGATGTTCTACTATCTGTCTTACTAAATGTAAAGGCAAAAAAAGGTATCGCAACAATAAAAACAGAGTTAAAGAGTACAGTTTTTATTAGGCTTTCTCTCTTTCCGAGTAGAGAGAGCGCAATAAGAAGAGAAGAAGAAGCAACAACAGCTAGTGAGTTTGTTTGGTTGCTCAGTCCCCCTATTCTACTCTCTCCGGTCTCCAAGCCCATAAAGATACTTAAAAGTGAATAGATAAGTGAAAATGCAATAATATAAAAATAACAAGGAATGAGTATCTTCTCATATTTGTCATGAAGAATAATTAGCGCAATAAAGACAGCGCCAAGTTCCAAAAGAGCAAAGAGTGCAACAAGAAGACGAGGGCTATCACTCTGTCTGACAATAGATGAGATAAGAATAGATGAGACTAAAAAAAGTAACGCTCGCGATATTACATTAAGACGCAGCTCTTTATAGATAAAAAAGTAAATCCATATATAAAAGAAAGAGAATATAGCGAGTAGACAATCTAAAACCATTACTAAAGAGTATAGAGACTGTATTTTCTCAATGTAGCCTACAACAACAAATAAGAAGAGTATGCACTCAGAAAGAATAGTCCACACTTTGTTGTAGCTCTTTATTTTTATTTGATTACTCATTCCTGCTATCCTTTTTGAGTATTATTCTAGATGCTTCTTTGTCGAAAGAAAACCAAATTAATAGCACACTAAAGAAAACTAAGAGAGAAAGAATAATCGCCTTAAGTAAAGAGAAATACTCAGTAATATACCAGACCCCAACCAAAATAAGTAAAGAAAGAGCTACAAGTAGGCTCTCTTTAGATATAAAAGTCCAACTTCCATCTTTAAGACTGTACTCCATTACAGTCTTATTCTCTCTCCATATCACAATAGTAAGATAGGAAATAATAAAGGCTAAAGGTAGTCCAATAAGACCTAAGCGTGGTGTTAACACGAAAGAAAGAACTATTGTTACTACAACTTCAATAAGTGCCTTTAGCCAATCTGAAGTATAGATAGCCGAAGCATCTCTAAAAATTAATGAAGATGTGCGACACGAAGATAAGAAAAGAAGAAAGCTAAAGAGTGCATTATAGCTACTGTCTAGTAGATACACCTCTCCATAGGAGAAAGAGATATATAAACGAACAGACAATAGATAAACGATAGATACAAAGAGAGATGCTATATAATTTATATAAACAAGCTTCTTATAGAGTTTTAGATTCTCTTCTCTACTATTATCTAGGTACTTTATCGCAACAGATGGAGTAACAGTTGATTGGAATATCCAAAATGGCGTTAAAAGTGCATTCGATAACAAGAGATAATTTGAGTACAAGCCAGCACAAAAAGAACCAAAAATAAGACTTACCATAATAGGCTCAAAAGAACGAAAAAAGAGACTCGAGCCCCTATGGAATGTCATGCCGAGTATGTTCTTCTCAACTTTTTTCTTATCTTCTTCAATTACTTTTTTCTCTTTTCCCTTTAAGAATGGATAGTCTGTTCTACTTTTAAGAGATAGAAAAAGGTAAGAAAGGAAGGTAATAAGACTACTTATAGCTATATAGAGCAAGTAATCGCCACCCTTCAAGATAACAAAAATTGAGACTAGGTATTGAATAACTCTTCCGCCTTGCACAAAGCTAGATACAACATAGTTGCGTTCATAAGAAGAAAGAATAAGAATACTCGAGCCAAAAAGATATTGGCTTAAATTGCCAACAAGATATATTAAGAAAAAGAGAGAAGCTCTTTTATCAATCTCATTTTTTGTCAGTAAAGGAATAAAAAATGAGAGAATCACACCAAGTGTAAAGATAATCAAAGAGATAAATGTATAATAGGTTCTAACTACACTTAAGCTTCCTCTTATCTCATCTTCTCTTCCCTTCTTTACCGATGAAACTAGATAGTTCAATAGATATGTGTTTACGCCAATATCGAAAGCAGAAAGAATAAGGAAGGTATTTTCAAAGAGAGACGAAAGCCCTACATACTCAAGGCCAAAGTGCGAAACAAAAATGATGCGCTCTATATACATCATTATTCCACTAAGTGCAGCCAAAAGAAGACCAACAGAGTAATTAAGCGATGCTTTACTAATGCTTTTTACCATTTCTATCCTCTTCTGCTTTCAAAAAGACCTCGTGAAGTTTATCACCAAAAATATCGAGAGAAAAATTAAGAGAGCTTCTTCTCGCATTCTCAGCTGTCTCTTCTCTCTTTGCTTCAGAATGAATTAGCATGTCACTAAGAGCTAGAAACTCCTCATCGCTATTAAATGAAAAGCCATTTACACCTGAAATAAGATAATTAGATAGGATTGTGTCATATTTAACTAACAGAGGTAAAGATGAGGCCATCGCCTCAATGTAAGAAAGGCATTGCGTCTCAGATAGAGAAGCACCTATGTAGATATCGCCAAGCTTATAATAGGCCCACACCTCTTCTCTCTTTTTTTCTCCTAGGAATAAAACTGAATTCCCTAAGCCATAGCTCTTAGCTAGCTCTTGAAGCTCTCCCCTTTCGTCTCCATCCCCAACAATTAAGAGCTTTAAATCTTCATTTTTCTTTTTTATGAGATTAAATAATCTAATTACATCACACACATTCTTCTCTTTACTTAGTCTAGATACTGTAACAAAAAGAATATCTGAGTCTTTAACACCGAGACTATTTCTCATTTTCTTTCTTTTGCTCTTTTCTAATTTTTGATTAAAGAGATCTAAATCTACACCTATTAAAACTCTATCTATTGGTTGCTTTACCTTATATGAAGATATTAGAGAGTAAATCTTATCTGTAGAGCAAATTATTCTATCTGCTCTTCTGATAAAAAGAGGAACTAAAAGAGAGGTAAAATAATTCCATGCCTTAATAAAACGCGTAAAATGGACTGTATATGAAACAAAATCTGTATGGCAAGTGTGAACAAGAGGAAGATTAAGTTTATTTGCAATATGTTGAGCAAAACGAAAAGAAAAGAATTCAGTTTGAGAATGAATTATATCTGGCTTCCATTCATAGAGAGATAAAAGAATCTTATCGTGTACATTAAGTGAAGCATATGAGTCTTTGTAAAATTGAGGTAAGCTTTGCGCAATATACCAAGTCTTTAAAGAAGAATCATAATAGCTTTTTTTATTGCTTGAGATAGTAAGAATCCTTACTTCATCGCCTTTCTTTTCAAGCGCACAACGCTCCGCTTCAATGGCAGAAGTTACGCCACAGCGAAAAGGCAAATAAAGCTCTGTTGTAATTAGGATTTTCACACTATCCCCCTAGTTTTTCTTTTTCCCCAAACTATAATAACACAAGAAAAGAGCATAAACAAATACAGATAATGTATTGGCTTTTTGTCTTTATGAACTGCCTCAGTAAAAAGATGAAAGCTTCATGGCTACTTTAATATCTCTTCTTCTATCACAAAAAGAGTTTAAGACCTTCCTTTTTTACTTTTGTAGAGCTATTATGAGTAAACAAAACTACGATGTGGTGTTTTCAAGGCATATGATTGCTACTTTTAACCATACAGCTTGGTAGAACAATTGTATGGTTTTGTTCTGCCCTTTCAGGAGGACAAGATGAAAGCAAATCAAAAACTTGGAACAATCATGCGAGAATTAATCTCATTCAGCCTACCTTTGATTTTTAGTGGAGTTTTGCAACAACTCTACAATTGGGCAGATGCATTTATCGTTGGAAATTTTGACGGAGAATTATCACTCTCTGCTATCGGTGTAACTACAACGCCTATCAACTTCTTTATAACAACCATCACAGGCTTTACAGCTGGACTATCAGTCTTAATTGCAAAGAAGTATGGTGCGAAAAAGAATGAAGAAATTCCACCTACATTAGCTGTTTTTTCTGTAATCACTGGTAGTATCTTTTTGCTTATAGGATTTATAGGTTCTCTTCTGTCATATCAGTTTATGGCACTATTGCATACTCCACTTAATACCATTCATCTTGCCAGTAAATATATAAGCATAGTCTTTCTTGGTTTACCCTTTTTAGCAGTCTACAATGTCTATACGGCAACTCTTCGTGGACTTGGAAATAGTCAAATTCCTTTTTTATCAATTCTACTTTCGTCCATTATCAATGTACTTTTAGATATTATTTTTGTTGTAAAATTTCGTTGGGGAGTACAAGGCGCAGCTTTTGCAACAGTAATATCTCAAGTAGCAATGACAGTTTACATCGTACTCTATGGAACAATTAAATATCGCTATTTTAGTGTTGGATATAAAAAAGATAGCTTCTGTGCTCCAGTTATACGTGAAGGTATAAAGTACGGCATCCCCCCGATGTTACAATCTAGTGTTAGTTCTTTAGGTGGATTAATCCTGCAAGATTTCATGAATCGTTTTGGCACAGATACAGTTACTGCTATAACTACAGCATATCGCATCGATACACTAGTTATGTTACCAATTGTAAATCTAGGTTCAGGTATTTCTACACTTACTGCACATTGCACAGAAGACAAGATTCGCACACGCAAAACTCTCATTGCTGGTACAATTTTAACTCTTGTAGTATCACTTCTGCTCACAGTATTTGTAATTCCAACAGGAGGAAAACTCATTGCTTTATTCGGTGCAGGAGCAACTGCAGTCATAATAGGAAGTGCTTTTTTCCAACGTATTGCCTGCTTTTACCCTATTTTTGGTTTAACTACAGCATTTCGTGGCTATCTTGAAGGTCGAGGTGACTTAGTATATTCAAGCGTTTCAGGTATCTTATCTCTATTAGTGCGTATCATTGCATCCTATGTCATGGAACCATATTTTCATAATATGTCAATTGCATACGCGGAAATGCTATCTTGGGTCTTTCTACTTATAATGCTCTTACTAAGGCTTCGTAGATCCTCAAAAACAAATAAAGTAAGATTTTGATTATATAAAGACACCGCTAAAAGAATAAACTAACATTGACTTATTACACTTTATAATGGTAATTTAATAGCTAGTGTCGAAAGACACATTCTTATTTATTTGAAACCAAAAGAGGTTCTAACATGAGTGAAGACAAGACGGCTTTAACAACAAAAGAAGATAAGAAGGTTAAAAAAGCAAAGAAGGGCGACAAAAAGTCTATCGTTTGGATTATTGGTGTCGTTATTTTGATTCTTATCTCTGCCACTTTCATTCTTCCTACAACTATGTTTTCAAGCACCCAGAACGCTGTAAGCTTCGGAAAGTACAAAGGAAAGAGTATTGATTTAACTGCTAATAGCTATTTCTATTATCAGCTTCAGAGTATTTATAGCTACTATGTTCAAAACTATGGCGAAGAGAATGCTAGTTCTGCTTCATACAATATCTATTACACCGCATTCCAGCAGGCATTAGTAAATGAAGAGTTCCAGGCTATGGCAACAAAGGCTGGATTTAAGGCTACTTCAAATCAGGTCTACGATGCTATCATCAACTCTGGTTACTATTCTGATGGTACAAACACATTCTCTCAGGAAGTTTACAACCAAGCAACAGATATGCAGAAAGAGCAAATCGTTTCTTGGATGAAGGCTTACGTTCCTTTTGAAGAAGTTGAGCAGACTATTCTTTCTGCTCCATTAAGCAAGGCAGAGAGTGAATTCATTACATCATTAAGCAACGAGAGAAGAACTATTGAGTATCTTCCAATAACAGGACTTGCATATCCAGATGAAGATGCTGTTGAGTATGCAAAGGCAAGAGAAGAGCTCTTCCAGGTTATGTCATTCACAAGAGCAACATATTCAACAGAAGAAGAGGCTCAGAATGCCTTAACAGCTATTGCTAATGGCACAAAGACAATGGAAGAAGCAGTAGCTGAATCTATTGACTCTTCTGCATCTTTGGAAGGTAAGGTTGAGAATGCATATAGATATATGATAGATAGCTACCTCTCTTCTACAGCTACAGATGGTGCTGAAAAGATCTTTAGCGCTGAAGAAGGTGCGCTTGTTGGCCCTATCCACACTCCAGAAGGCTATACACTCTTCTATATTGACAAGGCAAGTGCTAATCCAGACTTAACAGACGAAACAGCATTAAGCGTTGTTAAGAGCTATATCACAACAAATGATACAGAAGTTATGAAGGCATATCTTGAAAGCCTATCACAGACTATCTATGAAGAAGCTAAATCTGACTTCGAGGGTGCTAGCGAAAAGTATAACCTTACAATTGGAAAGGTAAACTCAGTTGCAGAGAACACAGGAGACAGCCAGTACATCTACTCATTCAACTATACAAGCGAAAGCTCAAGCCTTACTGGAACTACTACAAATGGTTATGTATATACTGCTGCTCTTGCAGATAAGTCTTTCAACGAAAAGCTATTTAGCGCAGATTATGGTACAGTCTTTGAACCAGTATATGCAAACAATGCATATATCATCTGTCGTCCAGTAGAAGCAACAACAGGAGATAACTATTCAGCAACTCTTCTCTCTACTCTCTATAACACATACGCTCCTCAGAACTCATTAATTGACTATGAGAGCTCTATTGTTACTTCAGATAATGTAGAGGACAACTTCTTCAATGGTTACTTACAGGCAGCTTTCGGTTATGGAAGCTCTTCTCAGAACTAAGGTTTTGTTTCTTATTTGGAGCCAATTTCTTCACTGAAGGAGTTGGCTTTTTTATTTCTCTTCTTTATCCTCTCTATATGAGTATTATTGTTGATTCTTCCCATACTTTTTTGTCTTCTTACTCAGACTCTCCTTTCTCTGCTTCTGAAGAGATCTTTACTCTTATAGACCATAAAAACTGCATTAGCTATATATTTGTTCACGAAAAAAGACGATTAAATTCAAGAGCTATCATAAGAGTTGTTGATTACAAAAATAAAATAGCAAAAGAAGAAAGAAGCAGGACTCTAAGATTTAAAATTAAAAGCACATTCGCCTCTCTTCCATATAGTGATGAAGCTATCACATTTACAGGCGGAGGATTTACTAGCTCTGTCATTGCAAAAACTAACACTTACATGATAGTTGCTGCTGCACCTTCCTTTATTCTCCCAAATGGAAAAGAAAACTTCAAAGCTATGCTCTCTTTTTCGATTAATCCAAAGAGCTTGTCTTACAATCAACTATTCGAAAAAGGTAGACAAAAAGAGGTAATCCACCTCTCCTCCTCTGACTGTGTAAAAGGTGAAATATCAATTGGAGAAAGAAGAAGCGAGATAGATAGCTCTTCTTTTAGCGCACGCAGAACGTGGAAAAAAAGCTCATTTCCATTAAAGAGAGAAATCTTCTCCTTCTACATCTATGGAAGAGAAGAAAAGAGCTTCTCTATTCTCTATTCTGTCCAAGAAAAAAAATGCGTCTTATTAGATGAAAATAGCCTAATTACATATAACAACGTCGAGATGAAAAAAGAGAGCGACAGCTTATTTTTATTTTCTAATAATCAAGATACTGAGATATCTTTCTCTGTATTTACAACGCTCACAGAAAAGACAGGCCCATTTAGACAAAACAGAAAACTCAATTACGGACTCTTTTCAGGAAAAGTTGGATCCTTCTCTTTTTCTGATGCTTTTGGTTGCTTAGAGCTTTAACATATCGTGAGCAAGAAGTCCCCCTCTATAGGTGTTGGGATGAATTGCCTTTACACGATGGTGATTGAATGGCATGTTTTTTTAATAATAATGTTTTTGTTCTATATTATAAGCATGGAAGTCAGAAACAAAGCAATTAAATACAGGCTATATCCAACAGAGGAGCAAGCTACTCTCTTTCTTAAGACCTTTGGTTGTTGTCGTAAGGTCTATAACCTTATGCTTAATGATAAGATTGAAAGTTACAAACTAAGAGGGAAATTTATAACAGTAACACCTGCTATCTATAAAAAGGAAGTAGATAGCCTTGCTCTTGCTAATGTACAGTTGAATCTACAAGGTGCATTCAAAAGATACTTTGACAAGAAGAATAAGCGAAAAAACAGATTCC
>ERZ808274.559-NODE-559-length-17481-cov-3.690405_pt1 | contig 17481 bp, 14 predicted proteins | sample MGYA00521277_ERZ808274 | MGnify/ENA primary metagenome ERZ808274 (study PRJEB31516, sample SAMN03275597) | gut metagenome | biome: mammalia-associated habitat; material: feces | host: Papio cynocephalus | place: Kenya | collected 2012-07-28 ... | reverse complement strand
TCTTAATATACCGATTATATCGTTGTTTTTAATGTCTTTTGTGCCAATAAAACATGCGTTCAATGCTGTTTATTTTGTTAATGTTGGACAAGGTGATTGTATAATTTTTAAAAACAATGATAAGGCAGTTATGATTGATACGGGAGGAAATACGAATTTTGATATTGCAGAAGAATGTTTGATTCCGTTTCTAAGAAAAAAACAAATTTATCAAATTGACGCTCTTGTAATAACACACAATGATAAAGATCATTCAGGTGGCGTGTCGTCATTAATTAATAATTACAAAGTAAATAAATTTCTATCAAATAAATATGATTTCCCTTATAGAGTAGGCGATATTTATTTAAACAATTTAAATACGTATGAGGCTAATAACGAAAACGACTCATCTCTTGTTTTTAATGTAACATTTATGAATAAAAAATGGCTTTTAATGGGAGATGCAAGCATTGATGTCGAAAAATACTTATTAGCATCAGGAATCAATCTAAAGTGTGATGTATTAAAAATTGGGCATCACGGGAGCAAAACATCGACATGCGAAGAATTTCTTAAAGAAGCTAATCCTGAAACAGCCATTATTTCTGTTGGAGAAAAAAATTCCTATAATCATCCAAGCAGTGAAGTAATAGAAAGATTAAATGAGCTAAAAATTTTAATAAGAAGAACTGATAAAGAAGGGACCATTTCATTTATAAGTGTTTAATTTTATTAAAATTGTTTAATAAGGATTAAAATTCTACTAAAATATTGATATGTTTTATATTCTTTATGGCCAACAATATCCAATGATTAAAAAAAGACTTAACAAGCTTTTAAAAGATAATCTTAAAGTAGTTGATGAGTTTAATGCTTCTAAGTTAGATAATGATGATTGTTCAATTGATGACATCATTTATGAAGCAAGTATGCTTCCTATTGGATACGACAAAAAAGCTGTTGTTGTTGACAACGTTTCTTTTTTAGGAAAGAAAGCGAGTAAAGAAGAATCAAACAAATTAGCTGGGTTTTTAAGCTCGCTTGATGATTCTATAGACATTTATTTTATTGTTAGAGATGATAATATCGATGAAAAATCTCCTGTTGTGAAATACATTTATGACAATGGATCTATTCTTAATTTTGTAAATTTAAGTGCAAAAGATTGGCCTAAATACGCCAAAAAATACTTCATGGATCAAAATGTTAATATAACCGAAGACGCTATAAATGAATTAATTTGCCGTATAGACGGCGATTTGAACCGTTTTATTAATGAAGCTGATAAATTATGCCTATATAAAAATAATATTTCTTTAATGGATGTTTGCTTAATGGTGTCTAAACCAATAGAAGATGATGCATTTCAAATTTCTAATGCGTTATTTAAAGGAGATAGCGCAACTGCGTTATCAATTTTTAGAGATTTGAAATTATTTGGATCAAAAAATATTGATTATCTAATTCCATTATTAGCAAATCAATTTAGATTCATATCAGAAGTATCTTATTTGTATGATAAAGGTTTTAGCAATGAAGAGATTGCGCAAGAACTTTCTTGCAATCCATATCGAGTTAAAATTTCTCTTTCTAATAGACGATATCTTTCTCGCAAAAGAATAGCATACGCTTTAGATGATCTATATTATTTAGATTATCAAATTAAAAGCGGCCAAATTGACCGCTTTTATGGAATAGAATTGTTCTTAATTAATTTTAATAATTAATTATTTAGCCATACCGTTGACAAGTTTTGCAAGAGCTGCTTTTTTACGAGCAACTGTATTTCTTACATAAACGCCATCGGTAACACTTTTGTCGAGTAAACGAATTGCTTCCTTGAGTGCTGCATTGGCGGCTTCGACGTCGTTTTTCTCAACAGCGACTCTTACCTTTTTGCTAGCAGTAGCGATGCGGCTTCTAATAGCGACATTGCGTTGACGAGCTTTTTCGTTTGTCTCGATTCTTTTCATTTGTGATTTAATTTGAGCCATTATTTATTACCTCTTTATAATTACTTACATAAGTTTACCAAACTTATTGAATAAAACAACTTTTATTTAGTTTTTTTTACATTTTTTAGAATTAATATTTCTTCAACAAAATCGTTAATGTTGACTAAAATAGCGTATTTATCTTCTGGAATTTGAATGTCAAATGCTTTATTGATTTCTCCTATAAGTTCAACATATGACATCGAATCTCCACCTAAATCATTTATCCAGTGGTCATCATCATTAATTTTGACACATGGAAGAAGAAGTATTTTAGCAAATATTTTTCTAACTTCTTTGATGATTGGTTCAACATCTTCCATTTTGTAGCCGTCAAAGTTTTTAATTTTCTTTTTAGCTCCAAATTTAGCAAACGAGTCTTTATTCTTTTCGACTAATTCTTTGACTTTAAATCTCTTAACTTTCATTGAAGCTGTTAATGGTAGTGGAACTTTGCTTATTAAGAATGATTTAACTCGTTTTTCGTTTGATAAAGAATTATTAATTTCATCACATTGTTTTTTTATTAAAACAAGATCATCTTCACTGACATCGTTATTAATTTCAATTACACATGTAATATCTTCGTGATGGTTTTTTCCATTTTTTATTCCAAGAACACAAACTTTTGTAACGCCTTTTATGTCTTTAAAATAATCTTCAAGTTCATCGGGATATATATTTTCGCCGTTTTCGTTGATAATAATATCTTTTATTCGACCTTTTAGATAATAATTTCCTGTCTCATCAACACAAGCAATATCGCCAGTTTTTAAGAAGCCGTCTTCGAGCAATGGTTTTTGGAATTCTCCATTAATAATTTCTAGTGAATGAATTGTAGGTGATTTAATTAGTAGTTCACCTTCATTTGGGTGAAGCGCGCTTGTGTTAGCGAGCTTGTACTCGACACCATGCAAAGGATGACCAATACTACCTTTTAAACGATACTCAACCATTGGAGAAAGTTCAACAGATGTAACACCAACTTCAGTCATGCCAAAACCATTGTATAAATTGTAGCCAATGCCATTGATTGTATTTAAAGTTTCATTAGATAAATATCCTCCACCGGATATGCAGTAGCGGACTTTTTTGCCTAGAAGTTGATTTTGAACAATATTTAAAGCAAGTGATGTTGATGCAGTACCTGCTTCCTCGGCAGTAATTTTATGCGTATTATATGCAATCATTTTGCTTAACATTTCAGCTTTCTTTGGCCCTTCTAGTTCTGCTTTTCGAATGACATTTTGAGCCAAAGAGTCCCAAAATAATGGAACACTATAAACGTGTGTTACATTACATTTTTGACAAACGTTAAAAACTTCACTTGGAGATAAATCTTTAGGAAAAACTATATTCTTTCCAAAGAATGTATACCATAAGAAAACCGCAACAAAGCCAAATATGTGGTGGAATGGAACAATTGCGATATTGTTAATTTCGCCAGGATACATAATATCAAGTGTTTCTTTCGGCATATCGAGCGCGGCAGCGATTTGATGGCACATATTGTTTCCATCATAAACCATCAATTTTGCATTTCCTGTTGTGCCAGATGAACAAAAGATAACATTATTTGCCCATTTTTCCGCAAATTTAAAATTAACTTTTTGAGACTTTAGAGCTGAAATATTAATTGTTTTAACGCTATATGATGAAATCTCTTGTGTAACAATTGCTACAGCTTTTGATTGTTTTAATAAATTTTCAGTGTTTTCTTTTGGCAGTTTTGCATCAATTAAAAATGGAATATACCCACTCATTAAAAGTCCCCAAAATAGTAATGGCCATTCTGGGCAATTGCGAAGTTTGAGTGCTACTATTGAATCACTAGTAAACTCTTTTAATGAATCAGATAATTTTGATGCATATTCAAAACAGAACGAACGATAGTGTTTGTATTTAAATGAAACAACTTTATTTTTCTGATTTATATAGGTAATAGCCTTTTCTCTTCTATGAAGATTCGTGGCCATTAAGAAAATATCCTGCATTGTTCTCGATGTTTTTGTTACTAAATCTTCAGCGGAAGAGAAGAAACGGACGACTTTTTGCGATTCAGGGTTCATTATTAACTTCTCCTTATTTTTTATGTAAGTCTATAATATACTTTTTCTTAGCGATTGAAAATAGAAAACTCTTTCACTATAATAACGACTAAGATGAAAAAAATTGAAGATTATAAATTAATATTTATGGGAACGCCTTATATTGCTGCGAAAACGTTTGAAGCGTTAATTCGAAGCGGTTTTAACTTTGTTGCATTAATTGCCCAGGAAGACAAGGCTGTTGGCAGAAAAAATATAATTGAAAAAGTTCCTACAAAAAGCGTTGCTGAAAAATATAATATTCCGGTTTATCAACCTCATAGAATAAGGAAAGATTTTGATTTTATAAAAAAATTAAATCCAGACTTAATTTTAACTATGGCTTATGGACAAATTGTTCCACAAGCTATTTTGGATATTCCTAAGTATGGTTGCTTAAATTTGCACGGATCGATATTGCCGAAATATAGAGGTGCTGCACCAATACAACGTGCAATAATGAATGGTGATAAAGTAACCGGTATTACTTTAATGGAAATGATTGACAAAATGGATGCAGGAAAAATGTATGCTTTTGAAAAAGTTATCATAGATGATACCGATAATTATTCTTCATTAGTTGAAAAAATGTCTGACGCTGCAATAAAAATTGTGAAAGATAATTTATTAAATTATTTTGAAGGAAAACTTGTTGGAATAGCACAGGACGAATCTCAAATTTCATTTGCGGACAAAATATCAGTTGTTGATGAAAAAATACCATTAACTTTGTCAAAAACTGACTTTGTTAATTATGTACGAGCGCTTAGCGATGAACCAGGTGGATACATCTTGCTCAATGATAAAAAACTCAAAGTTTATAAAGCACATGTTATTAATGACACTATTGAGCAAATTGGCAAAATCACAATTAAAAAAGGCGTTTTCTTATCCTTGAAAGACGGAACTGTTGAACTTGATATTGTAAAACTTGAAGGCAAGAAAAAGATGGATGATAAGTCTTTTGCAAATGGAGCAAAAATTTTCGATGGACTTATCGCGTTATAAAGATAATTAATTTATAATTAAAACATGAATAAAGATTTAAAACTTTCTGTTCATCAATTAGTAGATTTTTTATTGCGAAGCGGAGATATTGATAATCGCGTTTTTAATAAGGCCACAATGCAAGAAGGCACAAAAATTCATGCATATTATCAAAAAAAACAAAAACATGACTATCTATCGGAATATTATTTGTTTGAACACTTTAATGTTCAAGATTTTGATGTTTCTTTAGAAGGAAGAGCGGATGGAATTATTTTAAACGGCGATGATGCAACAATTGATGAAATCAAATCCACAGTGTCAGATTTGGATGATTTCCATTTTAAAAATGAAGCCTGGCATATTGGACAAGCAAAATGTTATGCGCTAATGTTTGCACACGAAAAGAATTTAAAGAATATCGCGATTAGATTAACTTATATTCATCAATTAACCAATGAAAAGAAAGTGTTTGATTACTTTTTTAAAGTAAACGAATTAGAAAAATTTGTTTTAGATTTGATTGGACAATACTTAGATTTTTATACATATATTTTTAATAGAACTGAAAAAAGAAATGAATCGGCAAAGAAAATAGAATTTCCTTTCAAAACATATAGAGACGGCCAAAGAACTTTGGCAAAATATAGCTACGGAATAGCCAAAGAAGGCGGAACGCTTTTTTGTGAAGCCCCAACAGGAATTGGCAAGACTATATCGACACTTTATCCATTTATAAAAAGCTTTAAAGATGGAAAAAATGAAAAGATTTTTTATCTAACCGCCAAAACTTCTGGGAAAGAATCTGCTTTTAATACTATATCATTATTGATTTCAAAAGGTCTTATTGTGAGCGATATAGTCTTAACCGCTAAAGAAAAAGTTTGCTATTGTCCAAACAAAAGTTGCAATCCAGAAGAATGTCCTTTTGCAAAAGGATATTATTCAAAACTTCGAGATGTCATCATAAAATCAATTCACAATTATAATCAGTTCTCAAAGGAAACAATTTTAAAAATCGCATCAGACAATGGAATGTGCCCCTTTGAATTATCTCTCGATTTATCTCTTTATGTTGATATAATCATTTGTGATTATAATTATTTTTTTGATCCAATGGTTTATCTAAGAAGATATTTTGATGGTGATACGAGAAACGTCTTAGCTCTTATCGATGAAGCCCATAATTTAGTTGAGCGCGGAAGAAATATGTATTCTGCATCCATTAGTAAAAACGCTTTCTTAAAAGCAAAAAAATCGTTTAAAATATTAGATCACAAGAAAATAAAAAATGCTTCAAAAAGAATCGATAAAATGTTCAAAAAATATGGTTTATTTCCAGACGGAGAAACTTTAATTGATAATATAGAAATAACCGAATATAGAGCAATAGAAGCATATCTTTTAGCGGCTTTAGATGTTATGAAACACCATCATGATATTGTTGATGATAGTTTTAAAGATTTCTATTTTGAGTTAAATAGATTTTCTAGATTGTTAGATTTTTACGATGAAAGTTCTATTTTGTATGTGCATAAAGATGGGAAAGATATTCGAATGTCGTTATTGTGTTTAGATCCTAGTTTGCATATTTATAATTCATTAAATCAAATTAAAGGAAGAATAATTTTTTCAGGCACCCTTTCTCCGATTAATTATTATGTAGAAATGTTAGGAGGCAATGAAAAAACACCTATATTAAAACTTCCATCCCCATATAATAAAGACAATTTGTGTTTGATGATTGCACCAAAAATATCGATCAAATATAAGAAAAGAGACGACACGCTACAACAAGTTGCTGATTATTTAAAAGCCTTTGTTGATGGGAAAGTTGGTAATTATTTTATTTATGTACCTAGTTATGCATATTTAGAAAAAATAAAGCCATATTTATTTTTCGATGCTGCAGACGTTTATGTTCAAGAAAAAGATATGAATGAAGAAGATAAGAAAAACTTGTTATCTTTATTTGTCGATAATCCGAAAAAGACAACAGTTCTTGTAAGTGTTGTTGGCGGAACTTTTTCAGAAGGTATCGATCTTGCCAATGAACGCCTTATAGGCGTTGCCGTTGTTGGAATAGGATTACCTCAAATAAGTTTTGAAAAGGATCAAATTCGCGAATATTTTGACAAAAAAGAGAATGGATTAGGGTACTTGTATAGTTATGTTGATCCGGGAATGAATAAGGTTATGCAAGCTGTTGGAAGAGTGATTCGCGGTGAAAATGACAAAGGAGCTGCATTGCTAATCGATGATAGGTATTTGAATCAAACTTATCGAGATTTATTCAAGAATGAGTGGACCAACTATAAAGTTGTGACAACGAAAGAAGATGTAGAGAACGAATTGGCGTCTTTTTGGTCTGATAATTCAAAACTTTCATAATTTTTATAAAATAAAAAAGACTATTTATTAACTTTTGTTTATAATAATCACATGGACTTTGATAAACGTTATATAAGAAACTTCTCAATCATTGCTCATATCGATCACGGAAAATCCACTTTGGCCGATAGAATTTTAGAAATGACTGATACAATTTCAAAACGTGAAATGAAAGACCAATTCCTTGATTCAATGGATTTAGAAAGAGAACGTGGAATTACAATTAAGCTTAATGCAGTTACTCTTAAATACCATGCGTTAGACGGGCATGATTATCTGTTTAATCTTATCGATACTCCGGGGCATGTTGATTTTTCTTACGAAGTAAGTCGTTCATTAGCAGCATGTGAAGGATGCCTTTTAGTTGTTGACGCAACTCAAGGTGTTGAAGCTCAAACATTAGCAAATGTTTATTTGGCGGTTGACAATAATTTAGAAATCATACCAGTCATTAATAAAATTGATTTACCAAGCGCGATGCCTGATTTAGTAAAGAATGAAATTGAGACAAGAATTGGTATTCCTTGTGATAATGCGTGTTTAGTTTCTTCTAAAACAGGCCAAGGAGTGGACAACGTACTTGAAGCCATTGTGAAATATATTCCTGCTCCAAATGGGGACGAAAACGCTCCTTTAAGAGCTTTAATATTTGATTCCTATTATGATTCGTATCGCGGAGTAATTATTTTAATTTGTGTTAAAGAAGGTTCCGTTAAAGTCGGCGATACAATTACTTTAATGAGCAGCGGAAATAATTATCTTGTTACTGAAGTCGGTATCAGAACTCCAAAGGAGTTAAAAAAGAGTGAATTATCGGCCGGCGAAGTCGGTTATTTAGCAGCTCAAATAAAAGATATTAAAGATGTATTTCCTGGCGATACAGTAACATTGAAAGATAATCCTGCTAAAACTGCACTTTCTGGTTACAGGAAGATGAATCCGATGGTTTTTTGTGGTCTTTATCCAGTTGATAGCAAGAAATTTCTTGATTTAAAAGATGCTTTGGAAAAATTATGCTTAAATGATGCTTCTTTAACATTTGAGGCAGAGACATCCCAAGCACTAGGGTTTGGCTTTAGATGTGGCTTTTTAGGCCTTCTTCATATGGACGTTGTGCAAGAAAGACTTGAAAGAGAATACGGCTTAGATTTAATTTTAACTGCTCCAAGTGTTATTTATCATGTTTATCTCACCAATGGTGAGATGATTGAGTTAGATAATCCTTCAAAGCTTCCGGAACTGACATTGATCAAAGAAATTCAAGAACCATATGTAAAAGCAGAGATTATGACCCCAAAAGAATATGTTGGTCCTGTTATGGAACTTTGCCAAAATAGAAGGGGAATATATATCGATCTTCAATATTTTGATGATACAAGAATGGTTCTTATATATGAATTGCCATTAAGTGAGATAGTTTATAACTTCTTTGATAAATTAAAAAGTTATTCTAAGGGATATGCATCCTTCGACTATCAGTATAGTGGCTATAGAAGCGGTCAATTGGCAAAAATGGACATTTTGTTAAATGGAGAAGTTATAGATGCTCTTTCAACTATTGTTCATCGGTCAACAGCATACGAAAGAGGAAGTGTAGTCGTAAGAAAATTAAAAGACATAATTCCGCGCCAACAATTTGAAGTTCCGGTGCAGGCAGCCATAAATGGAAAGGTCATCGCGAGAGCGGATATTAAAGCTGTTAGAAAAGACGTTTTAGCTAAATGTTATGGTGGAGATATTTCAAGAAAAAGAAAGCTTCTTGAAAAACAAAAAGAAGGCAAAAAACGTATGAAAGCAATAGGATCGGTTGAAGTTCCACAAGAGGCTTTTATGAGCGTTTTGTCGATTGATGATGAGAATTAAAATAGTGAAAAATTAGTTATAAATTAGTAGTTTCTTATTGATATAAGGATACAAAAAAGTTATAATTTCAGTGTTAGAGGAAAACAATATGAATAATGATGCCTTAGCTATAAAATTTACAGATGAGAAATATTGCTCAAGACAAGAAGTTGCTCGAGCACTTGGAACAAATTTGATTGATACTTTTTGGAGTAACATTAAGCGCTACAGAAGTCAGTATGCGCAAAGTCTTTCTTTATATGATATTTCAAAGAACAATTATGTTGTCACTCTTACCTCGTCCCTCAATGATAAGTCAGTGATTTTAAGCAATAAAATTGGAAGAGTTTTTCTAAAAATGAACGAGCTTGAGGAAGATTCATATGAAAAAAAACAAGTAGAATTCGAAATGACAAAAAGGTCATTAAATTATGTTTCAAAAAAAATAGGGATTTTGGTAAATGATTTGGCACTAGAAAACATTATTAAAGGTATAAATAATAATTCTTTGTATGAACCAATTCAAAATTATTATCGTGCTTTAAAATTTATCGAGACAAATTTTTCAATGCCAATTGATATTGACCTATTGGCCAATTTCCTTGAAATATTAAATGGAAGCGGTGAACTAATCTCTTTTTTCAGAACTAAAGAATTATCTTCATCTAGTCAACGAGTTTTAATTAATCGCGAATATAATGGTGCTCCAACAGTTTTGATTGAAAACATGATGGATAATTTAATGGAATTTATAAATAAAGGAAGCGTTAATATTGTTATTAAACTTGCTGCAGTTTCTTATATGTTTAATTATATTAAACCATTCGAAACACATAATGAAGAAATCGCCATTTTGCTCATGAAAACAATTTTAGCAAAAGGTGGATTAGAGAATTATGCTATTTATGTTCCTATTGAAAACACGCTCATTGAAAATTCAAATGAAATGAATGAATATCGAAAAGAAACTCAAAGATCAAACGATTTAACATATTATGTAAATGCATTTATTCCTTGCCTTGATGAAGCAGCTTCCTCGGTTTTAGATAAAATTGTTCAAATTTCACGTGATTTAGCGGAAAAAGCTTATTTTAACGATGAAGGAAAAACAATTGAAGAGAGTTTGATTGAAGAAAAACATAAACAAGAGGAAGTTATCAAGGATAATATTGATGATGAATCTATAAAAGTTATTAATGCCAACAAAACTAAAGAAAAAATTAATAAATTAGAGGAGACTAATAACAACCCTGCAATTGATTTGAGCTCTTTCAAGGATTTTGACGAAAAAGCTCTCAATAAAGCAGCGGAGAATTTGTTAGAAAGCGATCCTAATTTAAGGCCTGCACAAGCACATTTTTTTGTCAGACATTGCACAATGGGCAAATATTACACTATTCAACAATTTAAAAAAGCCGAAAAATGTGTTTATGAAACAGCAAGAACTTCTATGGACAATCTCGCTAGACGAGGGTATTATAGACGAGAACAAATTAAAAACAAATTTGTTTACACACCGATAAGCAAATAATTTAATAGGAGATTCATTATGATATACGCAAACGCAACCTTACCATCTTGGGCTATTGTCTTAATATTATTAGGAGTATTTGGATTAATTGTTTTAATTGTTATTTTAGTAAAAAGACATGTTTCTGCTTTACAAATAAAGAAAGATAACATCGATGAAAAGCAAGCAATTCAACAAGAACTTGATAGAATATTAGTTCCTATTGATGAGAATGATTTAAACAAAAAAGAAAATGAGAAAAAGGATGAAACAAAAGGAAATTAAGTCTTTATATATACACATTCCTTTTTGCAAACATATTTGTCGTTATTGCGATTTTACCAAACTGCTTTATAACGACTTTTTTTCTTATAAATATATTGATGAATTAATCAATGAAATGAATTCTTATAATATTAACAAAGTATCAACAATTTATATTGGAGGTGGAACACCGACATCTTTAAACAATGAATTGTTTGAAAAATTGCTAAAACATGTTCAGCATTACCTTGACAAAGAATATGAGTTTACAGTTGAAGCAAATGTCGAGAATTTAACTATTGAAAAGCTTAGACTGATGAAAGAATATGGTGTTAATAGATTATCAATAGGAATAGAATCAACTAATGATAAAATACTTGACTACATCGGAAGAAAACACACTTTTAATGATGCGAAAGTTGTAGTGGATTTGGCTAAGAAATACGGTTTCAACAATATCAATGTTGATTTAATGTATGGATTTCCAAATCAAACATTAAGTGAATTAAAAAAAGACTTAAATAATATAATCTCATTAAATGTTGATCACGTTTCTATTTATTCTCTTATCGTTAGTAAAGGAACAATGTTTTTTAATGATGGGATAAAGGAACAATCCGCTGATGAATCAAGAAAATATTATGATGAAATACTAAACGTTATGAGAAATCACGGTTACGAACGTTATGAAATTAGTAATTTTGCTAAAAACAATAAATATGCACGCCATAATCTTTGCTATTGGTGTGATCAAGAATATTACGGTGTTGGACTAGGCGCGTCCGGATATATTGGCAATCTTAGGTATACAAACACTAAGAATTTAAAAAAATATTTAAATCATGAATATGTGGATTTTAAGGAAAGTATCGATAAAAAATTAGAATTAGAAGATTTTTTGTTAACGAATTTACGATTAGAAAAAGGGTTTTTAAGAAAAGAGTTTGTACAACGTTTTGGAATCGATTTTGCCAAATATTTTGAAAAAAATATAAAATCATTAGAAAAAAATAACTTAATCATTATTAACAATGATAGAATAATGCTTAGTGATGATGGTCTTATGATTATGGATCACATACTGAATACTTTATTATGAATATTGCAAGTTTTTCAAAAAGAATATGGGCCTATATTATTGATTTTGTTTTAACTGCTTTAATTCCAGGCGGAACATTAACTTTGTTATATATATTTGTTCCTGAGATAAATGATATTCCACTTTATTTTATTGTTTTCGGAGTAATTTTCACTCACTGGTTTGTCTATTTTTTAGTAATTGGTTTTTATATTTTTGTCACTAACGGTCGAACAATCGGCAATTTGTTACTCGGTCTTCGTATTATTCATCCAGATATAAAAAGATTATCATTAGGCGACGCGTTTGGACGCAGTGCTGCACAGGGACTTTTTATTCTTCCTATTATATCTATTTTATATGTAATTATTATACATACTGAAAAATCAGTTTTTGATAGAATGACGAGAACAATTGTTGTCGATTGGCGAAATAAGAATATTTAATAGTTAATAATAAAAATCTTATAAATTTTGTTTCGTATTCATCGAAACATTTTTATTTTTTTAAAAAAATTAGCACTTATGTATTGACAGTGCTAAAACATTGACTATAATTGTGATTAGCACTTGAAATAAAAGAGTGCTAGAAAAGGAGTCAATATGAATAGAAGAGAAAGAGTCTTAAAGTTGATTGTTGAGCACTTTATTAAAAATGCTGAACCAGTTGGCAGTAAGACACTTATTAGCGAATATGGACTCGAATATTCATCAGCAACGATTCGAAACGAGATGAATGCTCTTGAACTTGATGGTTATCTTGAAAAGACGCATACATCTAGTGGTAGAGTTCCTTCTAGCAAAGGTTATAGATACTATATTGAACACCTACGCGATAGAAGCATTGATGAAGAATTCAAATATCAAATGCAAACTGTTTTAGATCAAAAAGTTCAATCGATTCAAGATGTCGTCAAACAATCTTGTGAGATATTGTCCCAAATGACTAGTTTAGCGAGCATTGTATTAGGACCTAGCGCGAATAAGGAAAGACTAATTTCTGTTCAACTTGTACCTCTTAACGAATCCAGTGCAACATGTGTGTTTGTTACAGATCAAGGATATGTGGAAAACAAGACTTTTGTTCTTGATGGGAACGACAAATTATCAGATGTTACCAAATGCGTTAAGTTGCTTAATGATAGATTGAGCGGCACTCCAATTGCAGAATTAATTTCTAAGATGGAATCGATCAAACCATTATTAAGTGATTATGTAATTGACCATGATGTTATTTACCAAGCTATGCTTGAAACATTCGTGGGGTTTGCAAGAGATAGGCTTTCTGCTTACGGGCAAGAAGAACTCCTTGATCAACCAGAATTCGCCAACGACGCAAACAAAATGCGCCAAATCATCGATTTATTCAAACGTCCTGATATATTTAGGAAAGTCGAACATAATGATGAAGATGGTGAGATCGCAATCCATATTGGAGGAGAAGCAAAAGATGATAACGATTTATCCATTGTCCAAGCAAAAGTAAAAATACCTGGAATGGAAGAAAGATCAATCGCTGTTGTTGGGCCAAAAAGAATGGACTACGACAAAGTTGTTTCATCGCTTGAATACTTAATTAATAAATTAGATTCATATGGCGAAAAAAACGAAAGAAGGGAAGAGAATTGTGAAAGAAAAGAAACACGAAGAAACTCAAAACAACAAGAACGTCGAAGAAAAAATAAACAAAGATGATAAAAGCAATTCTGATGTAGAAATCGAAAAATTAAAAAGCGATGTCGATCATTGGAAAAACGAATATTATCGTGCATATGCTGATATGCAAAATCTCCGTAAACGAATTGAAGCCGACCATAGAGAGGCTATCAAATATCGCGCTGAAGGTTTCGTAAGTGATCTTCTTCCAATTCTTGACGGCTTCCATATGGCGTTAAATGCCGAAACAAAAAGCCCAGAAATGAAAAATTTCTTGGTTGGCTTCGAATTCATTTATCGCAACTTGGTTAATGTACTCGAAAACGAAGGTGTAAAAGAATTCTCACCGAAAATTGGAGAAGAATTTGATCCAAGTTATATGCAAGCTATAGAAACTGAGGTGAATGAGAAAGATCCGAATAAGATTGTTAAAGTTGTAACAAAAGGATACAAGCTTCACGATCACCTCATTCGTCCAGCAATGGTGGTCGTTACCATAAAAGAAAAAAACGACAAAGAACAAAAAAATAATGATGAAAATGTCCAAAATATGGATGCCTAAATAGGAGGATTTAATTATTATGGCAAAAGAAGTTATTCTCGGTATTGACCTTGGTACTACAAACTCGGTCGTATCTTATTTACAAGCTGATGGAAAGGTTAAAGTTATTCCAAATCCAGAAGGAACAATGACTACTCCTTCAGTAGTTGCTTTTAAAGCAAATGGTGAAGAAATTGTCGGAAATGCCGCTAAAAGACAAGCTGTTACAAATCCTGATACAGTTTCTTCAATTAAACGTAAAATGGGTTCAAGCGAAAAGGTTCATATTAACTGCTTGAATAAGGATTTTACTCCACAAGAAATCTCAGCAAAGATTCTTGCTTACATGAAAAAATATGCTGAAGATAATCTCGGACAAAAGATTTCTAAAGCTGTTATTACTTGTCCTGCATACTTCAATGATGCACAACGTCAAGCAACTAAAGATGCTGGTCAAATCGCTGGTCTTGATGTAGTTCGTATTATTAACGAACCAACAGCAGCCGCTCTCGCATATGGTCTTGATAAAGAAAAATCCGAAAAGATTCTTGTTTATGATCTAGGTGGTGGTACATTCGATGTTTCAATTCTCGATATTGGTGATGGAACATTTGAAGTCGTTTCAACCGCTGGTGATAACAAACTTGGTGGCGATGACTGGGATAAAGTTGTTGCCGATTGGATTCAAGCTCAAATTAAAATTCAATATGGTCTTGATGTAAACGATAAAATGGCTCAACAACGTTTCTTAGACGCTGCTGAAAAAGCAAAAATTGAACTTTCAAGTTCACTTGAAACTACAATTTCACTTCCATTTATCGCTATGAGCGCTAATGGACCTGTTAACTTTGAGACAACTCTTTCAAGGGCTAAATTCCAAGATATGACAAAGCATTTGCTTGCTCGTACTGAAGAACCAGTAAGACGTGCATTAGCTGATGCTAAATTAACTGCTAAAGATCTTGATCAAGTGCTTCTTATCGGTGGTTCAATTCGTATGCCTGCCGTTCAAGAACTTGTTAAGAAGATGACAGGAAAAACACCTAACCTTTCTGTCAACCCTGATGAAGCTGTTTCTATTGGCGCAGCTATTCAAGGTGGTGTTGTAAGTGGAGATATCAAAGACGTTGTTCTTCTCGATGTTACTCCATTGACCCTTGGTATTGAGACTCTCGGTGGAATGATGACACCTCTTATTGAAAGAAATACAACAATTCCTACAACTAAGAGTCAAATCTTCTCAACTGCCGCTGATAATCAACCTGCCGTTGATATTATGGTTTACCAAGGTGAACGTCCAATGGCTGCTGACAACAAATTATTAGGTCACTTCCAACTTTCAGGCATTAAACCTGCTCGTAGAGGCGAACCACGTATTGAAGTCACATTTAATATCGACGTCAATGGTATTGTTAAAGTTACTGCTAAAGACTTAGACAGCCAAAAAGAACAAGAAATTACAATTTCTGGATCTAACGGACTTTCTAAAGAAGATATCGACCGCATGGTTCATGAAGCCGAAGCTAATGCTGAAGCTGATGCAAAGCGCAAAGAAGAAGTCGAACTTAAAAATAAAGCTGAACAGTATATAAATAGCATTGATCAAGCTTTGCAAGAAAAAGGCGACGCTTTAGAAGCTGCTCAAAAAGAACAAACACAAAAATTAAGAGATGAATTAAAAACTGCTCTTGATAACAATGATATCGAAACATTGAAAAAACGTATTGGCGAACTTGAACAAGCCGCTGAAATGATGGCTCGTACTCAAGCAACGAATAAGTCTGCACAAGCTGACCAAACAAAAGGTGAAGGCAACGAAACAGCTGATGATGTAGTTGATGCTGATTTCAAAGATAAAAACTAATCGTTGATGCAACTTAGTAGCGTGGGAGACACTGTCTCCCTCGCTTTATTATGTAGAAAGGATAATAATTATGGCAAAAAGAGATTTCTATGAAGTTCTTGGTATTAATAAAACTGCAACAAAAGATGAAATCAAAAGTGCTTATCGAAAGCTTGCAAAAAAATACCATCCAGATATAAACCATGATCCAGATGCTCCTGAAAAATTCAAAGAAGTGCAAGAAGCATATGATATTCTTTATGATGATAAGAAACGTCAAATGTATGACCAATTTGGTATGGCCGCTTTTGAACAAGGTGCTTCCACAGGCGGAGCCGGTAATCCTTTCCAAGGTGGAGGTTTCTCATCTCAGGGCTTCGGTGGTGTCGATTTAGGCGATATTTTCTCATCATTCTTTGGAGGAGGTTCGCGTAGATCGGGAGCAAATGTTGGTCCAAGACGTGGTGATGATACCGCTCAAAGAGTTCGTATTGATTTCATGGACGCCATTATGGGCAAAAAGATTCTTGTTCCTGTTAGTTACGATGAAAGATGTGATGCTTGTGGCGGAACAGGTGCTAAAACACCTAACGATGTTCATACATGTGATCAGTGTGGTGGTAGAGGATACATTAACACTACGCAAAGAACAATATTTGGTGTAGTTGAAAATCAATCTGTTTGTCCAAAATGCGGAGGTAGTGGAAAAATTGTTACCGACAAGTGTCCAAAATGTAGCGGTAAAGGTTATATACATATCAAACGCAACTTAGAAGTTAATGTTCCTGCTGGCATTAATGCTGGTCAACAAATTCTTATCAAAGGAAAAGGCGAACGTGGAATCAATGGTGGAGATAATGGTGATTTATATCTTGAAATCGTTATAATTCCACATAAATATTTCCGTCGTGATGGTAATGATATTCACATCGATATTCCAATTAGCTTTGTTGATGCAACACTTGGCAAAAGCATTGATGTTCCGACTGTATATGGAGATGTAGAAGTTACTATTCCTGCTGGTACACAGCCTAATCAGATTCTTCGCTTAAAAGGACGCGGCATAAAAGATATGCGTAAGGGCACACCTGGCGATGAATACATTCATATAATTGTTAATACTCCTAAAAAGATTAGCAGTGAACAAAAGAAGCTTCTTGAAGAATTCCAAGCTAAAGAAAAAAAAGGCGATTCAATCTTTGATAAATTCAAAGAAGCGTTTAAGAGATAATCATTAAAAAAGCGAGAATTAATGCTCCGATAAGATAAAAGTAGACACGTATAAAAAGTGCGGTCTACTTTTTCTT
>ERZ808274.551-NODE-551-length-17703-cov-9.291308_pt1 | contig 17703 bp, 15 predicted proteins | sample MGYA00521277_ERZ808274 | MGnify/ENA primary metagenome ERZ808274 (study PRJEB31516, sample SAMN03275597) | gut metagenome | biome: mammalia-associated habitat; material: feces | host: Papio cynocephalus | place: Kenya | collected 2012-07-28 ... | reverse complement strand
TGCAGCTCAGTCTGCGGGAGAGTAGGTAGATGCCGGCTTATTTTTCTTCGCTTTTGTAGGCGGAATGCATGGATGGATGATTTTTTCATCCCTCTGATGGATTTTATCGGTGTCCTTGGCTGAGTGGAACCACACGTTCCCTTCCCGAACACGTCAGTGAAACGCTCATACGCCGATGGTACTGCAGCTTAGTTTGCGGGAGAGTAGGTAGATGCCGATTTTTTTTATTTAACCCCAGAGTTGTCTGGGATTTTTTTTTGTCGTTTGCTTATTTTGTCTTTTTTGCTAGAATTCTTCGAAAGGAGTTTATCGATGGAGATTGTTCTTGATCATTTACAAAAGACATATGGCGCTCTTCATGCTGTTGAGGATGTTTCTTTAACTATTCCTTCTAATTCTATATATGGGATCATCGGTAAGTCTGGAGCTGGAAAATCAACATTAGTAAGGCTTGTTTCTATGCTTGAGGAGCCAGATGCAGGTGCTATTTACTATGGCTCGAAGCGTGTTGATAATCTTGATGAGAAAGAGAAGATAATTGAAAGAAGAAAAATTGGAATGATTTTTCAGAACTTCAACCTTTTTTCCTCGCGTACTGCAGCTGGCAATATTGCTTATCCAATGGAGATTTGCAAGTTCGATAAAAAAACAATAAAAAATAGAGTTGAAGAACTATTGGCATTAGTTGGTCTTGAGGGACGTGGGAATGCTCCTATTTCGACACTTTCTGGCGGTCAAAAACAACGAATCGCTATTGCAAGGGCTTTGGCTGTCAATCCATCAATTCTTTTCTGTGACGAGGCAACTAGCGCGCTTGATCCACAAACGACCAGATCAATTCTATCTCTAATAAAGAAAATTCAAAAGCAGATGAATTTGACAGTAGTCATGATTACTCATCAAATGGAAGTTGTAAGAGATGCTTGTGATCGAGTTGCTGTCTTGAATGCAGGAAAGATTGTTGAAGAGGGGCTTGTGCCAAATGTATTCTCGAATCCAAAGAGCAATGTCACAAAGGATTTTCTATCGAATTTGACAAGTGTCAAAGCTTCAATGATACGGTGGTCAGATGAAAAGGGCCACTACACTCTTCGTTTCAGAGGTAGTACAACGTGCAATCCTATTATATCGACTGTGACAATGCATACTGGTGCGGTTTTTAATATCAGGGCAGCTGGTGTGCAAAATGTCAATGGTGAGGATATTGGCATAATGGTTACAGATATAGGTCCAGATAAAGACGTTGAGATTAAAGCCGTCGAATATCTTAGAAGACTCGATGTTTCTGTCGAGGAAGAGGATATTAATAAGGAGGATGAACAATATGTTTAGCTCTTATTGGCAATTGATTAGCATTCCGTTTGTGCAAACTATACAAATGGTTTTATTCTCTACTGTGCTTTCTGTTATTTTGGGATTGCCTATTGGTGTTTTGCTTTATATAACGGATTCCAACGGCTCAGTACAGATTCTCCCAATGCCTTTATTGAATAACATACTTTCGAGGATTGTGAATATACTTCGCTCATTTCCATTTATCATTTTGATGATATTGATCATGCCTCTCTCGAGATTGATCATCGGTACAGCGATAGGCACTAAAGCGACTATAATACCGCTTTCTATTGCCGCTGCTCCTTTTGTGGCTCGTCTTGTCGAAAGCGCATTGAAAGAAGTTGATCCTGGTGTCATACAAGCTAGCAAAGCAATGGGTTCTACAAACTGGCAAATCATATATAAAGTGCTGATTCCAGAAGCCATGCCTTCTTTGGTCTCTGGAATAACTCTGACTATAATAAACTTGATTGGATACTCGGCAATGGCTGGTGCAATCGGTGGAGGTGGATTAGGGGATTTGGCAATTCGTTATGGATACCAAAGATTTCGAACCGATATAATGATAATCACAGTAATAATAATCATCTTAATGGTCGAGATAATACAGTTTGTTGGCAACAGAATGGTATCGAGGCTTTTGTCGAAACGCTAAGCACGATTCTTTTTAGAGAAAAGCTTCGATGCAAAGAATGCTGTCAGCGGAGATACTAGTAGTAATGAAAATGCTCCAGTAATTGTTTGCACTATTTCGGCTGCAGTCTGTTTGCCAGTAAGAATGTTAAGCGGAGGAGTCGCTTGCGCCATATAAACCATCAATATAGTCAGGTAGCTTCCCATATATGCCAAGAGCAATGTTGTTATTTGAGTTCCCACGCCAGCTCTTCCTACTTCCATTCCTGATTTGAAATACTCTTTCATAGACAAGTTGGGCGAGTGTATGCTTACTTCTTGGATAGAAGATGCCACATCTATTGAAAGATCCATTATGGCACCTCCTGCTGATAGTAATATCGCACCAGAATAGATGGCTGTAAGATTTAAATCCTGGAAACCAGCATATAAAAGAGATTCGCTTGATGCAAGAACAGAGCCATCTATTTGAAATGTCTTTGTGAGCAATAAAGATATAATAGAAGTAATTATTGCAGAGAGAATCGAACCAGACAGGGATGCAATGCTCCTCTTTCCTATACCGCCTACAAGAAAGATAGTAAACGACATTTGGACAATCAAGACAAGAAGCGAGACTGCAATAGGGTTGTGCCCTTTTAGAGTCAAAGGGATAAGAACCTTCCATATAAGAAGAAACGCAAGAACGAAGGAAAGAATTGTCCTGGCACCTCTTTTGCCTGAAAAGAGAATCAGAGCAAGAGAGAAAACAATTATTAGCAATACTTCTTTCGATAATCTGTAGTAGTCTATTGCATTTATCGCAATTGGTTCATTGTTGCTATCTCTTTCGATAAGTACCCAAGCTATGTCATCTTTTGCGAAGAGCTTGTCATTAGCAAGTGATCCGGAGAGCATGTTTATGCTTTCCATGACAAGACCTTTGTGCACGCCAGAGAGGATTTCGACTGTGCATCTTTGATCGCCCATCTTGAATAGCCCTTGCTGGTATATTGTAGAGTTGTCGACTTCAAGTACTCTAGCTTTAGCACCTGTAGCATTTGTGTAGATCGCTCGTTGAAAACCGGTTGGAACGAAGGCCAGAGCAATCGCAATTGCGATGTATATTAAAATTAAAATTGTTTCTCTTTGTAATTTCATAAAGCAAGAAAAGGGGGGAAATCCCCCCTGTTGAATTTCATAGAAGTTTACTGGACATCTGTAAGTGACATCAAGCGTTTTGCAACTTCTGTATTGTCATAGGATCCAACGAATGCCTCAGATCCAGCGCCATAAGCATATACAGGTACTGGAAGTCCTGTGTGTGCATAACTTGTCCAGCCGATTCCAGCTTTGTTGTTGAGTATGTGTGTCAATGTGATTGAGATTGGATTATAGCCACCATACAAAAGCTTTTCCTCGTAGCCAGATGTGTTTCCGCTATTTTGATCATCAAATGCCTTCTTAAGCTTTGCATATTCGTATTCATTCATCTCTAGACTTGCGACTTTAGCTTCTTTCCCTGGCTGTGTTAGGCCGAAGTTCTCTTCTACCAACTCAAGTAGCCTTGCAAAGTCAAGAGTTCCATTCTCTTTCTCAGATGAGATCAATTCATCGAATGCGACATAGCTCATCTTCTGTTCTCTAAGAATTGAAAATGCTGTATTGTAACCTGTTGCTGCATAACCAATTGTCATGCCTCCTGTCTCATGGTCGCCTGTAACGATTATCAAGGTTTCATCTGGGTGATCGAAAGCGAAGTCAAGTGCAACTTTCACAGCGTCATCAAGCGCAAGAGTATCATAGATGTTTGCTAGTGCATCGTTTGCGTGTCCAGCCCAGTCGATCTTACCTCCCTCGACCATCATGAAGAAACCATTTGGGTTATCAAGCACATCGATTCCTTTCTTGACGAAATCAGCAAGAGATAGTTCATCTGATTCTCTATCGAGCTCGTATTTCATTGCTCCACTGTCTTGCAATGATGGGCTAACAGCAAGAACCTTTCCCGAGTCTTTGTTCAAAGATAGGATTGTATCTCTGTTGTTTGTGACAAGATAACCAGCTTCCTCAAAGACTTTGTAAAGGCTTTTATCTCCAGATTCGGCCTTGTTCAATGATCCTCCTGCAAAGTAGTCAAAACCAGATGATGCAGCTTGAAGTCCGATATCATAGTAGCTGTTTCTGGATGGTACATGGGCATAGTATGCTGCTGGTGTTGCATGGTTGAGAGTAACAGATGAGACAATTCCAATCTTCCAATCTTTCTGTGATTTTAGCATTTCTGCAATTGTTGTACCTTTTGTTACTTTATCAACACCCATTCCAATCACGCCAGAGTGTGTTTTGAAACCAGATGATAGAGATGTTGCTGTTGATGCTGAGTCAGGGCAGAAAGATGTTGAGTCTTGTGTATATTGTATTCCTACTACTGGGAATTGAGTAAATGTCAAAGGCTCGATTGCAATCTTTCCGCTTTCATTGTTGCCGTTGAATACCTGTGCTGAATTGATTTGAGGAGATGACATTCCATCACCAATGAACATGAAGATGTATTTAGGACTTGCCTCACTCTTCACTTCGCTTGCTGTGAAATTCTCTTGAGCTCCTTCTGCTGCAAGTGCAAAAACTGATAGGAGAATCAAAAGCACCGATAAAGCTTTCTTTGTTTTTTTCATAGGGTTTTCACTCCTGAATTAAGATGTCTTCATCATACAAATAAGGCGTTAAGTGTAAGATGCAAGCTTGTAAAAAGAGTGTAAAATGGCGAAAAAAGCTTTTTTCAAAGGATTTCTATTGCATTTGATAGCGTTCTTTTTGTATATTAGACACAACTTTTCCATAGGAGGTGTGCAAAATGGCTAATAATAAATCTACAGCTTTCTACATGTGCATGTCTTCTATGATGATGCCCTGCTGGGCATAGTATCTTTATTTTTCTCAAACCATATTATTTTGCGACAAAAAGAAAATCTGAAATCATATCAATGGAGACTGTATTATGAAAAAATCATTTCTAGTAGTAGTTTTATTATTTGCTATTGTATCTCTTTTTGCATCTGGCACAAAAGAAGACGCGACATCATCTGCTTCAGAGGGATCAAAGTTGACTGTAGCTGCGACTCCAGATCCGCATGCTGTCCTATTGAATCTTGTCAAGGATCAATTGGCTGCAGAAGGGATTGACCTTGAAGTTATTGAATTCACTGATTATGTTGTTCCAAACAATGTCGTTGAAGATGGTAGTGTCGACGCAAACTACTTCCAGCATATTCCATACCTTGAGAATTTCAATAAAGAGCATGGTTTCCATCTTGTTAATGCTGGCGCGATCCATGTGGAGCCATTTGCTTTGTATTCTTCTAAATACGACAGCTTAGAGGAAATCCCTGATGGTGCGACTATAGCAATTCCAAACGACCCGACAAATGAGGGGAGGGCACTTCTTTTGCTACAGTCAGCGAATCTTATAAAGCTAAAGGATAACGCTGGTCTTGAGGCCACAACTTTTGATATAGCTGAAAATCCACATAAATATAAATTCCAGGAGATAGAGGCTGCAACCTTACCTAGGATTTTGCAAGATGTAGATGCAGCAATAATCAATGGCAACTATGCTATCCCTGCAGGGCTTGTTGCAACAAGAGATGGACTATTTATCGAGAACTCTTCATCGCCATATGTGAATGTTATTGCTGTAAGAGAAGGGAACGAGAATGACCCAAAAGTGCAAGCACTTGTAAAGGCGCTTAAGAGCGACACAGTAAAGTCTTACATTAAAGAGCACTATCCAAATGGCGAAGTTGTTCTTGTAGAGTAGGATTGCTTCATTTCCCAATATGCCTCAGAATCAATCTGGGGCTATTTTTGAAAATAGGCTATATTATAGAAATGGAATATTTGTCTTTTGCGCTTATTGCGCTTTCTCTTTTATTAGTTGTGCTCATGATCTTCCTTGCAAAAAGCAAGAAAACAAATGATATAAAGATCAGCGATGCTGAACTCTATAGAATCAGGGAGGAGATCAGATTGTCTCTTGTTGGGGAGTTTGAACGTATGTCCAGCTCTCTTGATAGCTCATTGATTAAAAGCTATGAGCAAACAATAAAGCTCAATGACCAAGTCTCTGTCGCTTTTTCTCGTATAAATGCATCAAACAGAGAGAGCATGGATGCCATTTTCAGGCAACTTTCATCAATCGAGAAAAGCCAAGCTGATAAACTTTTGAGCATACAAGGCTCGCTATATGACAATCTTGATCGGATAAGAAAAGCCAACAATGAGGCATTTGTAGACATTTCAAACAAAAGTGATAATCTTACTAAGCAAGTCAGAGATGGACTGGATTTAATAAGAAAGGACAACAATGCAAAGCTTGATGAGATGAGAAGCGTTGTCGACGAGAAATTGCAAGAGACGCTAGACAAGAGAATCGTCCAATCATTTAAAGTCGTAAACGAGAGTCTTGAGAAACTGCATCAAAGCCTTGGGAGCCTTAATGCCTTGACATCTGATGTGCAAAGCATCAACAAGATATTCTCAAACGTTAAATCGAGAGGTATTTGGGGAGAAGTGCAAGCTGAGAGCATCTTGAATGATATCTTGGCAAAAGACCAATTTGTAAAAGACTATTCACCAAGAAACAACAGAGAAAAGGTCGAGTTCGCAATAAAATTGCCAGGAAAAGACAACACAGGCTCTGTCTATCTTCCAATAGATTCGAAGTTTCCGACAACCGATTACGTAAAGTACAAGGAAGCTGTTGATATGCATGACGAAGCGCAAATAGCTTCATCTCTGAAAGCTGTCAAAGAAAGAGTACTTTCAGAGGCAAAAGATATCCAAAAGAAATACATAGTCACTCCTGAGACAACGGATTTTGGCATTCTCTTTGTTCCTGCAGAGAGCATTTACATAGAACTTTTAAGGATCCCGGATTTTGCCGATAGGCTTCAAAACGAGCAAAGAGTCATTTTAAGTGGCCCTAACAACTTCGCAGCACTCTTAAATTCCCTCAGACTTGGGTTCAAAACATTGCAAATCGAAAGATATACTTGCCAGATTTGGCATAGCTTCGAGACATTGAAGAAATATTTTTCCGACTTGGCAAAAGCAATTGATGACTCGAAAAAAGCTGTAGACAAAGCATCTGACGAGTTGGAAAGCGCAAGCAAAAAGAAAGAAAAGCTATCGACAGTGATCACTCTAATGGAGAACTCAAGTGCAAAACAAAATCTTGTATCTTTTGAGGAATATAAAGACCAACACTTCTTGCAATAGAATATTTATACAATAAAACCGGTATTAATTGACAATAACTGAATAAATATGTAAATATTCCTCTATGGAGAAAAAAATGAATCTAAAAGGCAGAAGTTTTCTTACTTTGAAGGATTACACAAAGGATGAGATTCTTTATCTCATAGATCTTGCATCTAAGTTGAAAAAGAAAAAGAAAGAGGGTATTTCTGACGAGGCTTTAAAAGGAAAATTGCTCGAAAATAAGAATATCGTTCTTCTCTTTGATAAGACATCAACAAGGACTCGTTGTTCCTTTGAAGTTGCGGCTTTTGATGAAGGTGCTGGAGTTACTTTCCTTACAAATTCGCAAATGGGGAAGAAGGAATCGCTGGAAGATAGCGCCAAGGTCCTTGGAAGGATGTATGACGGGATAGAGTACAGAGGTTTTGAGCATAAGATTGTAGAAGATCTGGCAAAGTACTCTGGTGTTCCTGTTTGGAATGGGCTTACAGACGATGATCATCCAACACAAGTGCTTGCAGATTTTCTAACAGCAATTGAACACATTGATAAGCCTTTGGATCAGATGAAGCTAGCTTTTATAGGTGATGGACGAAACAACGTTGCAAACGCTTTGATGATAGGAGCAAGCAAAGTAGGCATGGATTTCGCGCTCGGTGCGCCAATGTCACTTCATCCAGATAAAGCTCTCCTTTCAAAGTGCAATGAATGGGCGCAGGAAAATGGATCTTCTATAGCCATTGAAACAGATGCAAAGAAAGCTGTTGAAGGTGCTGACATAATCTATACAGATATATGGTGTTCGATGGGAGAAGAGGATAAGATGGCTGAGCGAATCGAGCTCTTGCGCCCATACCAAGTCGACTGCGGGCTTTTGAAGGCATCTGGAAATGATAAAGTAATCTTTGAGCATTGCTTGCCATCCTTCCATGACTTGAATACCTCTACAGCTAAAATGGTATATGAGAAGTGGGGTCTCAAGGAGATGGAGGTCACTGATGAAGTCTTCAGAAGCGACGCATCTGTTGTGTTTGATGAAGCCGAGAACAGGATGCATACAATAAAGGCTGTGATGGTAGCGACAATATCGGACAAGCTTTGACTATCAGGCAAATGCTCGTAAAGTGCATTTTATGGCCAGTATGATCAATGATGACGCAAAAACGATATTGAAGAGTCTTGTATGTTGTTTGTATGCATTTGAGAGTATTTGGCCACAAAGTGCCCACAATAGGCCTGTTAAAAAGCAGATGATCGGTATGAGAAGCGAAAGGATATAGCCCTCAAGCCATGATTTAGAGATGGGTATGATGAAGCTTGATATCGCACTAAGGCATAATAGCATGACTTTCATGTTTGCCAATTGCATGACAACTCCAGTTTTGAATCCACCAGTGTCTTTTGCAAGTGAAATGTTGTTCTTGGCTAAAAGCATTATTGCAAGATACAGCATATATAGCGCACCTAGAAGCTGCATAGCAGGTTCTATTTGAGGAAGGACTCGGAAAATTATGAAAGAAAGCATGTAGGATAGTGATGAAAGCAGCAAGATCCCAACAAACATACCTAAATTCAAGAAAATCCCTTTCCTGATTCCTTTCCTTGATGCGTTTGCTAGGCTTGCTATCGTATTTGGCCCTGGCGTTATTGACATTGTTACTATGAAGACAATCAAATCTAACATGAACTATTATAGTAATCATTCATCTTTTTTCTATAAAGTATTAAACTAGGAAGCATGCCAAAGAAAGTCGACAAACTTGCTAGAAAAGAGCTGATTTTGAGTACAGCACTCAAGATATTCGCCAAAGACGGATATAGAGATGCCAATTTATCGTTGATTGCTGAAGAAAGTGGCGTTTCGCGTCCAACTTTATATCAATATTTCCATGATAAGAACGATATCTTTTATTATGCTGCAAAGCTTGTCACTGGAAAGATGTTTGAGCGATATTCCCAGATCGCGTGGGAAGAGGGCGATGCGGATGAAATCGATAGGATAATGAGCATCGCTAAAGATGTACTTGAAGTTGCATCATCTAATGGAAGCACAGTATCGAATCTTCTTGAATTCATGCTCTCTGAGAAAAAAAGAGGCGTGGACTTTGCTAAAGTAGTTGAGAAGAGGACAGCCAAGCTTGTAATCCTTTTAAAACGCTTGATAAGACAAGGAATATCAGGCGGTAGGATAATAAAATGCAACGTTGATGATGTTGCGAAGAATATCTTCAACCTCATAGAATCTTGTTGTTTCCAAGTCGGTTTTTTCCAGACATTTGATAAAGACGCAGCATTGGAATTAATGGAAAGTTATCTGGATTTTCTTCGCATAAAACTTTACTAATGGAAGTCTCGTTATTATATTCATCTTGTGTGTGTACCCTATTGTAATAATTGGAGGTATAGATGAATTTTGATAAATTTACATTAAAGTTGCAAAGTGCGATAGAGGATGCTGTGAAACTTGCAGAGCAAGAGCAACATACTGAAGTAGTGCCAGCACATATAATAATAGCACTGACAGAACAAGCTGACGGAGTTCTAAGACCTCTCTTCGAGAAATTGGGAGTTTCTCCTGATGAAGTAGTATCGAGGATGAAGGATGTTCTGTCTAGGTTGCCTAAGACTTATGGCGATGCCCAAAGGACATTTTCCAGGTCGGCTGCTCGTATTTTGAATGCTTGTGACAAAACAGCATCAGAGTTCAAGGATGAGTATATCTCAGCTGAGCACTTTTTACTGTCGACATTGACAGATGAGTGCCCAGAGAAGGATGAGCTTGTTTCATTGGGTGTAACCAAGGATAGAGTCCTTGCAGCTTTGAAAGCGATTAGAGGAAACCAGAGGATTACAAACCAAGATCCAGAGGCTGGATATCAAGCACTCGATAAATATTGCAAGGATTTAACTAGAGCTGCAAGGGAAGACAAGCTTGATCCTGTAATCGGAAGAGACGAAGAGATCAGACGTGTCATGCAAGTTCTTTGCAGAAGAACGAAGAATAACCCAGTCCTTATTGGAGAGCCTGGAGTTGGTAAGACAGCTATTGTAGAGGGTTTGGCAGAAAGGATTGCAAAGGGTGATGTGCCTGAGTCGCTTGCTGATAAGAGGCTTCTTTCTCTTGACTTGGGTTCTCTTATCGCTGGAGCTAAATTCAGAGGTGAGTTCGAGGAAAGGCTTAAAGGTGTAATCAATGAAGTTACAAAGAGCGAAGGAAAGATAATCCTCTTTATTGATGAACTTCATACTATTGTAGGCGCTGGCGCATCCGAAGGTTCAACTGATGCATCGAATTTGATTAAGCCAGCATTGGCTCGAGGGGAACTTCATGCAATTGGTGCGACTACATTGGATGAGTACAGAAAATACATCGAGAGCGATAAGGCCCTAGAGAGAAGATTTCAGCCTGTTTATACGAAGGAACCGAGCGTAGAGGATACAATATCGATTCTTAGAGGATTGCAACAGAAATATGAGCTTCACCATGGCGTAAGGATCAAGGACGAGGCGCTAGTTGCAGCTGCAACTCTTTCTGATAGATATCTTACAAACAGATTCCTTCCTGATAAAGCAATCGACCTTGTTGATGAAGCAGCTTCACAGATAAAGATGGAGATTGAGTCTCAACCGGAGGAGCTTGATAAGCTTCAAAGGAAAATGCTTCAACTGAACATCGAGAAGCAGGCGCTTTCAAGAGAGGAAGATGAGGGCTCGAAAGAGCGATTGAAGAAGATTTCTGCCGAGCTTGGTGAACTCCAAGGTAAGTATGATGCATTGCACCTCGAGTGGCAAAACGAGAAGGATGCTATCATGGCTCTTAGAAAGAAGAAGGCAGAGTTGGAACAGCTTTCTCTGAAAGAGCAAAATGCTGAGAGGACTGGCGACTTGAATACTGCTGCTATGATCAAGCATGGTCAGATGCCACAATTGATGGCTCAGATTGACGAGGCTGAAAAGAAAGTCAATAGCTTCAAAGGCGACGACCATAGGCTTTTGAGAGAGGAAGTCACAGAGGATGACATTGCTAAGGTTGTCTCTGCTTGGACTGGAGTGCCTGTCTCGAAGATGATGAGTTCCGAGATGCAAAAGTATGTAAATTTGGAGAGTACTCTTTCGAAGTCGGTTGTTGGACAGGAAGAAGCTATAGAAGCTGTATCGAATGCAATCAGAAGAAACAAGGCAGGAATTGGCGATGAGCATAGACCTCTTGGTTCTTTCTTGTTTGCAGGTCCTACTGGTGTAGGTAAGACTCTTTTGGCTAAAGTCCTTGCGGGTTTCTTGTTTGATGATGAGAAGGCCTTGACTAGGATTGATATGTCAGAGTACATGGAAAAGTACTCAGTCTCTAGGCTTATTGGAGCTCCTCCAGGATATGTAGGCTATGATCAGGGTGGTCAGTTGACAGAAGTTGTAAGGCGAAGGCCATATTCTGTTATCCTTTTTGATGAGATAGAGAAGGCACACCCGGATGTTTTCAATATTCTGTTGCAAGTGTTGGATGATGGTAGGCTTACAGACGGCCAGGGAAGAGTCGTGGACTTTACAAATACAATCATAATCATGACTAGCAACCTTGGTAGCGAGTATATTCTAAAGGATCCAGATCATGCAAAAGAGAAAGTTATGGATGTGATTGAACATTCGTTCAAGCCTGAGTTCATAAACAGAATCGATGAGATTGTAGTATTCAATCCACTTGGAAAGCCTGAGATCAGAAAGATTGTACAGCTTCAATTGGAGGCACTTAACCATCGTTTGGAGAAGAAGGGCTTCAAGATGGAATGGAACGACAGTGTTGTCGATTACATTGCAGATAATGGTTTCGATCCTTCGTTCGGTGCAAGGCCAATTAGAAGGTTTATACAAAACGAGATCGAGAATGAGTTGTCGAAGGAGCTTCTGTCTGGCCAGTTGACAAGTGGCAAGACTATAAAAGTTTCACTCAAGGATGATAGGATTGTTGTTGCTTGAGATTAAGCTTTCATAGCGTGATGGAGTATCGACATCAAGAATCGATCCTATCGAGGCTTCGAACTTTGCATAGCCAGAAGCCTCTAAATACTCTTTCATTGTTCCGGGAAAAGCGAGTAGCTTCTCCCGGTTTTCTTTTCTATATGCAACAGGATGGCCGGGTTCTTCATTGTGCATTGCTCTTGAAATGGAGCTCTTGGAAAGCATGTTTTGCACTCCTTCTATGTCTGATGATTTTATATATGGCAAATCGCCAGGAATGATCATAAAATCATCATCTGATACGTTCTCAACGCCAAGTAGAGAGCTAGACCTTTGTCCATCTTTGTAGCATCGATTGTATACAAACATGATGGGGTAGGGTCGGAGCAGTTTTTCGATCTTCTCTTTGTCGTGACCTGTTATTACTATTATTCTATCAGAGTAAGGCATTATCGCTTTAAGAGTGGTTTCTAGAATAGTGGAGCCCTTAAACGGGAGAAGAAGTTTGTTTTGTCCCATTCTTGATGATAGCCCTGCGGCTAATACGATTGTAGTCATAGTTTTATTATAATCACTTTCATGCAATTGAAATCATGCAATCGTCGTTTTAGAATGCTTTTATGCTGATTACGCTTGTAAATGCTATTTCTGTAATAATCGGAACCTCTATAGGATTGTTGATGAAAAGAGCAATATCATCTGCATTTCGGGATGTCATAATGCTCAGTGCTGGTATTATAACATTGGTCATTGGTTTTCAAATGATATCTGACAATGCATCAATGATTGCACTTCTTTTTTCACTGATCTTTGGTGGTTTGATAGGATATGGATTGAAGATAGAGGATAGGATTGTCTCTCTTGGTGACAAGTTTTCTTTTCTTTCAAGGAAGGATGGATCTGTAGGTCTTGCTTTTCTCAATTCATCTTTGTTGTTTTGCTCAGGAGCTATGTCTATTGTTGGTTCTATAGACCTTGGCACTACAGGCGATGGCTCACTGATATTGATAAAATCGATAATGGATGGTTTTATGGCAATTGTATTTGCTGCAACATATGGGCCAGGTGTCTACCTTTCAGCCATTGTCATAATAATATACCAAGGTTTTTGGGTTTATGCTGGATCATATCTAGAACCTATTATCGGATCAGCTTCCATAGAATCAATTGCTTCTCTTGGTGGTTGTTTGCTTATTATGATTGCTATTTCTCTAATTGGCCTTAAGAATATCAAAACGGCAAATTTTATACCTGCCTTAGTCTTGGCTCCTCTCTTTTCATTCATTTTTGAATTGTTAGCAATTTAAGTCAAATGTCTAAAGCAAGCCATGAAGTTAAATTTTTTTTAAAAAAGAGTTGAATAAAAACAAAATTCATCTAACATAAAAGAAACATGTTTCATCTCGTGATGAGATTTATTATAGGGGGGGGGGGTAGTTGCCTGTTTTTGAGTCGAAGGAAACGATCCGTTGTCCTAGATGCGGAAGTTGTAACGTTGTTGGAGCTCCCAATGCTTTAGCTGGGAGTAAAAGGGCTACTGAGTATAAATGGTTTTGTGCAAATTGTGGCGCTTTTTTCGGGAATTTGGACGATGATTCAAAATATGAGAAGATAACCAGAGAGATATCGCTTGAAATAAAGGGATTCTTTAAAGATAAGTTTACGTTCCATGCTCAAAGCTCTGAAGATGGGATGTCTTATCAAGTTGCATCTTCCAACAAGAACATAAATTACAATGGAATCGCATCGCAAGAGGATTGGACAAGGCTTTCAAATGCCCTTTTTAGCCAATGTTTTATCAAGGATTGGAAGAGTGTTTACTATTCTTCTGATTTAGTTGATGGTACTTCATGGTCTTTGGAAATAAAGCTGAAAAGGAAGCATGCTATTCAATTTTGCGGATGCAATGGATTTCCCCCATATTGGAATCGCTTATTGGATGTTTTGAGAGCCTTTGCAATTGTTGCTGGTATCTCACTGGATGAATTCCGCACTGAATAAGTCGATGTAGTCTCTTTTGTACTTTTGATTTTGCTTCAGTAAAATGGCAACCTCCTGCTTTTTGGGCAGGAGGCAATTTTTTCTAGTGGACTTTTCTTGCGTCTTCTAGCACAGTATCTTCTTTTGATTTTTTGACTTTACATGGTTTTATATGCCAAATGTCATTTGCATATTCCTTGATTGTCCTATCGGAGGAGAATTTGCTTGAAGATGCAATATTCAATACAGCTTTCTGATTCCATTTCTCTTGGTCATCTCTGTACAGCTTTTGAGCCTCTTCATGCCTATCATGATACATTTTGAGGTCAGCAAAGATGTAATACCTGTCACCATATTCGAAGAGGGATTTTCTCAAAGGTTCAAATATATTTGGTTCATTGATGTTGAAATAATCAGAGTCGATTAAGTCCAGCATTGACATTATCTCGCTATCCTTTGATGCCCATTGAAGAGGGTTGTATGTGGATTGCAAAGATGCAATTTCGGATTCTGTGTGTCCAAATATGAATATGTTGTCGTCTCCAACTTCTTCAGCCATTTCGACATTTGCTCCATCTAGTGTCCCTATTGTCAATGCGCCATTTACCATGAATTTCATGTTTCCTGTTCCAGATGCTTCTGTTCCTGCTGTTGAAATCTGCTCTGACAGATTTGTTGCTGGGATTATATGCTCTGCAAGTGTTACTCTGTAGTCTGGCATGAAGTGGACTTGGAGAATCTTGTTTACTTGCGGATCGGAATTGATCACTTTCGCAATATTGTTGATGAATTTGATTATCAATTTGGCATTTACATAACCAGGAGCGGCTTTTCCGCCAAAGAGGAATGCTGTAGGAGCGAAAGACTCCCTGTATGCTTTATCATTCTTCATCCTGTTATAGATCATTATTACGTTAAGTGCATTTAAAAGCTGTCGCTTATATTCGTGTATTCTCTTAACTTGAACATCAATCATGCTCTCTGTGTTAAGGATAATTCCTGAGTCTTTTTTCAGGAATTCTGCAGCCTTCAACTTTGCCATAAGCTTCACTTTTGAAAACTCATATATGAAGGATGGGTCCTCGGCATAAGACTTGAGTTTTGAAATCTCATCAAAGTCTGTAATCCACTTGTCGCCTATTGCTTTCGAGATAAGGTTTGCAAGATCTGGATTTGCATCTAGAAGCCATCTTCTTTGCGTGATTCCATTTGTTTTGTTGTTGAAACGTTCAGGATAAATCTGAGCGAATTCAGGGAACATTGATTTCTTCAATAGCTCGGAGTGCAACGCCGCAACGCCATTTGTAGAGTGCGATCCTATTATAGACAAGTTTGCCATTCTCACCATCTTTGGATTTGTCTCTTCGATGATTGAGATTTTTGCGATGTTCTCTGGTTGCATTGGAAAATATGAAACAGCTTTATCCAAGAAACGCTGGTTGATCTCATAGATGATTTGGAGGTGTCTTGGGAGGAGTTTCTCAATCATAGGCAGAGGCCATTTCTCTAGAGCTTCTGGCATTAGAGTGTGGTTTGTGTAGCCCATCGTTTTTACAGTTATATCCCAAGCCTGATCCCATCCGAGACCTTCTTGGTCGATTAAGAGTCTCATCAATTCTGGAATTGATAGGGAAGGGTGAGTATCATTGAGCTGTATTGCAGCTTCCTCTGGGAATCTATTCCAATCATAATTGCCATAGCGCTTGAATCTCCTGAGGATATCTTGCAATGAGCACGATACGAAGAAGAATTGTTGCTTGAGCCTTAGTTCCTTTCCCATATATAAAGTGTCATTAGGGTATAGCACTTGGGAGAGAGTCTCGGCATTTATCTTGTTTCTGACAGCCTCTGTGTAATCTCCAGAGTTGAATTCTTGGAATGAAAAACCATCTGGGCTTTGTGCTGACCAAAGGCGAAGAGTGTTTATAGTCTTACCGCCATAGCCGACAATCGGGGTGTCATATGCCATTCCGTTTACCATCTCGGTTGGAATCCACTTGAATATATCTCTGCCGTTTTCTCTTATCTGCTTGACCTCTCCGCCAAAGTATACAGGATATACAAGATCAGCTCTCTTTAGCTCCCAAGGGTTTCCATCCTTGAGCCAGTTGTCAGGTTGCTCTACTTGCCAGCCATTCTTTATCTGTTGTCGGAAAATGCCATAGTTGTATCTTATGCCATAGCCATATGCAGGAAGCTCAAGAGTTGCAAGACTGTCCATGAAACATGCTGCGAGTCTGCCGAGGCCTCCATTTCCAAGTCCCGCGTCAGGCTCTACGTCTGCCAGCTCTTCATATGAATAGCCTAGAGAAGCAAGTGCCTCTTTTACGTTTTTCTCGATTCCTAGGTTTATGATGTTGTTTGTCATTGCTCTGCCCATTAAGAATTCGAGTGAAAGATAATAGACACGTTTAGAGTGTTTTGCTCTTTGCATCTTTCTTGACAGATCCCATTGGTGAATAATCCTGTCTCTTATTGCATATGCAATTGCGCTGTAACGGCCTTCTTCTGTTGTGTGGTATACGTCTGCATCCTGGTTGTATTTCAGTTGCTCTGCAAAATCCATTGCGATATCTTTTACAGAACCGCCGAACCTTGTGTGATTTTCAGCTTGCATTTCAATGCTCCTTGAAATTATATGTTATTTCAACTTTTATGATAGATAAATTTAGATATCATATTCAATAAGCGAAGCAATATGAAAAAGTCGGTTGCTTGGATTTTTTGTCATTATCCTTTTGCGATTGAAATGATTTTAGCAATAAGCACGCCATCTTAATGAAGCACTCCCTTGCCATAGTATTTTATTGCTTCATCTAAATCCTGATCGATATTGTATTTTGCTGTTTCATTCGGGAAACGATTTTCCATTGTGTCTCTGAAAGCATCTATAAGCTCTTGAGATTTGATTTGCTTCACAAATTCATCGAACCATTCTGTGATGTAAAGATAATCTCTAGATGAGCATTCTGTTTTAAGAAAGGTTATGAACCCTGGCAAATCCTCTTTTATGAGTTTGATGGCGGCATTGCAACACATGTCGATTCCGACATCATCATTGTCTTGAGAATCTTTTGTTATACGAGCACGTTCTTGCATGATTTTATTGAATTGATCTTTGTTCATTGTTGAGTCTTCTCCTTTTCTTGCATGATTGATTATAGTTTGGATATACACTGGCTATTGAACCATTCCTTCTGATGACGCAGATTTTAACATCCTTCCATTGGCCATACAGTGTTGTTCCTTCTGGTTTATGAGAGTTGGATTTTAAACCGATTACATGTTCAGCTGCAGCCACGATGTCTTTTTGTGTCCACTCTTTTGGAAACCAAGCTTGGCCATTGCCGTTGCGTTTGAATCTGAGCATGTGATTCGGTACATTGCCGATCCTGACACCATTTGGATAAGTCTTGACGATGTTGTACTCGATTCCGTTCTTGTCCATATAGTCGATTGCATCTTGTCCATGACCTCCGCTCTTCATCCTGTTCCCTTCAGTGTACGAACCTTCCATGGAGTGGATGATTGCATTTGGAAGATGCTCAGCCTGGTCAGACG
>ERZ808274.550-NODE-550-length-17743-cov-10.572309_pt1 | contig 17743 bp, 7 predicted proteins | sample MGYA00521277_ERZ808274 | MGnify/ENA primary metagenome ERZ808274 (study PRJEB31516, sample SAMN03275597) | gut metagenome | biome: mammalia-associated habitat; material: feces | host: Papio cynocephalus | place: Kenya | collected 2012-07-28 ... | reverse complement strand
GGGAGTACGCCTTTCTTGGGGCGTCGCAGCCAGTCGCGAGGGATGACACGGCGTGGTGGCCGGTTGAAGGAGTATCATAAGGACATTTCCATCACATGACCGATTGGGGGTTTAACCCAAATCGGTCATTAGATTTCGTCCCAGGTTGCTGTTTATTTCGTGCAGGTTGCAACGTAAGTGTTGAAGGCATAGCGGGCTATGGCGAAACACTTACGGCAGCAAGATGCCGAAAGAAACAGTGACAAGGGGCGAAAAGATGGAAAACGTCTCTTGTTTTTGTCGATTTCGGTCTAATGACCGATTTGGGTTTAAGCGCAACGGCACAACCTGTCGCGGCGGCAGAAGGGGGAAATGCGGCCACGGGGACGCATGATTTTTCCAAAAATATTTGATTACTCGAAACTTAATCCGTAACTTTGCCCACGCCGCGCGCAGCCCGCACGGCCGCAGCGCGCTCCCCACAGGAATGGGGCGCAGTGCCCAAAAGAATGGGACGGGCTCCCCGCGCGGAAGCGGCGCGCTCCTCGGAAGATTGGGGCGCGTTACCCGGAAGAAGGGGAAAGACTCCCCACAGGAATGGGGCACGCAGCCCACACGGAACCTGCGGGGAAGAGAGCAGCAACCTAACAAAGAATAAAATAACTAACGACAATGGCAAACAACTTCCTGGCGACGGCCAACCGCGTCGCCGCCCATCTGGGCAAACAGCCCAAGGACTTCACCAAGGAGGACATCGTCCGGCTGGTGCAGGACCTGGGCATCGGCATGATCAACTTCATGTACCCCGGCGGCGACGGCCGGCTCAAGACGCTCAACTTCGTGATCCACTCCGCCGAGCACCTCGACACCATCCTCACTTGCGGCGAGCGAGTGGACGGCAGCTCCCTCTTCGCCTCCATCGAGGCGGCCAGCAGCGACCTCTATGTGATGCCCGTCTTCCGCACGGCGTTCATCGATCCCTTCCAGGAGGAGCCCACGCTGTGCCTGCTCTGCGACTACTTCGACCGCGAGGGCCAGCCGCTCGCCTCGGCGCCGGAGCACACCCTGCGCAAGGCCATGGCAGCCTTCAGAGAGGTGACGGGCATGGAATTTCAGGCCATGGGGGAGCTGGAGTACTACGTCATCCGCCCCATCGACCCCACTTTCCCCGCCACCGACCAGAAGGGATACCACGAGACGGCGCCCTTCGCCAAGGCCAACGACTTCCGCACGCGCTGCATGAGGCTCATCGCCGGGTGCGGCGGACACATCAAGTACGGCCACTCCGAGGTGGGCAACTTCACCAAGGACGGCCTGTGCTATGAGCAAAACGAGATAGAGTTTCTCCCCGTGGCGGCCGACGAGTGCGCCTACGAGCTGCTCGTGGCGAAGTGGATCATCCGCAACCTGGGCCACAAGGAGGGATACGACATCACCTTCTCGCCGAAGATCATCGTCGGAAAGGCCGGCAGCGGGATGCACATCCACATGCGCATGGTGAAGGACGGCCGCAACATGATGCTCACCCCGGAGCGCAAGCTCTCCCGGGAGGCGCGCAAGGCCATTGCCGGAATGATGGACTTGGCGCAGAGCATCACCGCCTTCGGCAACAAGAACCCCATGTCGTGGCTGCGCCTCGTGCCGCACCAGGAGGCCCCGACCAACATCTGCTGGGGCATGTCCAACCGCTCGGTGCTCGTGCGCGTGCCGCTGGGATGGACCTCCGGCCGCGACATGTGCATGGAGGCCAACCCCAAAGAGCCCCGCACGGAGCGCGACTACACCGGGAAGCAGACCGTGGAGATGCGCTCTCCCGACGGCTCGGCGGACATCTTCCAGCTCCTCGCCGGCCTGTGCGTGGCGTGCCGCCACGGCTTCGAGATGGCCGACGCGGAGGAAGTGGCCGAGCGTACCTTCGCCGACGGCGACATCCACGCCCCGGAGAACGCCGCCAAGCTGCAGGCCCTGCGCGCCCTGCCCGACAGTTGCGCCGCCTCGGCCGACTGCCTGGAGCAGCAGCGTGCCGTCTATGAGCAGCACGGGGTGTTCTCGCCAAAGATGATCGACGGCATCATCGCCGAGCTGCGCGCCTTCAACGACCGCACCATGCGCGACGACATCGCCGGCGACAAGGACAAGCTCCAGGCGCTCGTGGAGCGGTTCTTCCACTGCGGATAAGCCCCCACGCGGGGGACGGGAGTCCCTCCCCCACCCCACAAGGCGCAAAAAGCCGCCCCGGAGGCGGGAGGCGACAGGACTGTCCTTTCGCATTCCCCCTTCCGGGGCGGCTTCGTTTTTGTGCCGAATCCACCCCCACGGGTCGTGGCGGGGGCGCGCCGCAATCGGCCGTCGGGCTGAAATCGTCTATTATAATAAGGAGAGTCAGCGCAGGCTGCCCGCCATATAGCCCGTCTTGCCAGAAAAGATAATTTATCATTTTCTCCACTTGACACTTGTCGTATCGGGGTAAAATCACTACATTTGCAAGACATATTGTATAAAACCACCGTAGGCGATGAGGACAACCAAGGAATACATTGCGCTTATAGCCGCCCATGACAAAGAGTTGAGAGCTTCCTTTGGCATCCAATCGCTGCGCATCTTTGGTTCCGTGTCGCGCCATGAGCAAAAGGAAGGCAGCGATATTGACGTCTGTGTGGACATGGAACCGAAGACGTATCTGGTGGTCCGCCTAAAGCGTTTCCTGGAAGACTTGCTCCAATGCTCTGTGGACGTTGTGAGAATGCACAAACATATCAATCCATATTTACTTGAAGAAATAAATAAAGATGGAATCTATGTTATCCGATAGGGTTGGTGGAATCCTCCTACAAATCCGCAACGCCATATTCAACTAAAACACAATCGGTCATTAGATTTCGTAGTAAAGATGGGATCTAATGACCGATTGAAGTTAATATAAGGAGAGTCAGCGCTGGCTGCCCGCCACTTTGCGCACCGTGCCGTCGGACATCCGGATGATGCGGAGGCCGGAGGCGCTGCCGTCGAGTCCTGTGCGCTGGCCGCTCAGGGTGTAGGCAGCCACGGGAGTGGCCCCGCTGGCGGCGCCGTTGGTGGTGGTCTCCACGATGGCGGTGGGGATGTCGTCCTGCCCGTTGAGCGTCACCTCGGTGGCGTTGTAGACGTGGCAGTTGTTGCAATCGCTCTTGTCGTAGTTGCTCACGAACGCCACGATGTGCATGTTGTCCGCATTCCATTTACCCGCCACGTCCACCTCGTAGTCGCGGCGCACCTCCTCGTTGCCCACATAGATGACAGGATCGCCATAGACGGGGCTGACAAACATGCGGCAGACGTCGTTGTGCTCATAGTTGTCATAGCCGGGCGACTGCGGGGCGATGATGCCGTCCTCGAGCAGGAGCACCGTCACGACGGGGCTGCCGGTGACATCCTCGCCCTCCACAACGTGGGTATTGACGCGGATCTTGAGCTTGCGGGTGGCGCTGTCGTAGTTGCGCAGCACGTCGACAGCCACGGGAGCGCGCTCGGCGCCCAGCTCATCGAGCATGGCGGTGATGGTCTTCGACTCGGGCACCACGAAGATGGGGCCGGTGGACTCCATCAGGTTCACGCGGTCGATCATCAGCCCTGGGGCAAACATTTTGTTGGAATTATAGAACCACTGCATGTCGGAAGTGCTGGGTGCGGTGAGGTCATCGGTGCCGTTGCCATAGTGATGGGCCACGAGCACGTAGTCGTCGCGACCCTGCAACGCCTCCTTCAGTCGGCCGTGGGCGGCGGGGCAGTTGACGCAAGTCTGTGTGGTGAAGTTCTCCACGAGCACCCGCTTCTTGACCAGCTCGCCAAGCACGTCGAGCTCTGCGGCGGCAGTGTTGTTGGACGCGAACTCATCGGCCTTTCCGCTCACGCTGCTGATGGTGGCGGTCATGGTGTACTTGCCCGTCGTGGAAGGCGCGGTGGCCTCGAAGCTGAAGCTGCCCAACTCGCCGGGGAGCACACTCTCGAGGCTCACCTCCTGCTCTGTGGTCACGTCGCCGATGGTATAGGAGAGGGCGAAGTGGTCGAGGTCGGCGTTGGTGTTGTTGCGCACCACGCCCGAGAAGGTGAAGGGCTTGTCCTTGCCTGCGGTAACCTTGTCTACGCGGAGCAGCGCGGCATCGTTCACGCCGTAGCTCTCTCCGTCGATGAGCGCCTGTATACAGAGCGACCCTCCCTGCTCCGAGGAGTGGTCCTTCCAGGTGCCATTCTCGAGCATCCAGTAGCCGTCGGGCCACGTCTCACCCGAGCGGCCGATGCCGCCCTGCGGTATGGTGTAGCCGATGACGAGGTCGCCCTTGGGATAATCGACCGGCTGGGCAAACTCCACGTCGTTCCAGCCCTGGTAGAGGGCCGGTGTCTGCATGGTGTAGAGGTTGTCGCCGGTGAGCTGGTCGCGCACAAAGACGGTCACGCCTGCGGGAAGGTCGGACGCTACGCCCAGACGCACGCCGATGATGCGGCTGCCGTGGTACATGGAGAAGTCGCTGTCGGCAAACTTCACCGCCACGCTGGTCTGGCCCGACGCATCGACCTGCTGGCTGATCACGGAGCCGTCGCAGTAGCCGAGCGACACGTCGTCGGCCTGCATGGGGCAGAACGACAGGGCAAGCAGTGCCAGAGGTATCAATCTTTTCTTCATTTTTCTTTCTGTTTTTATACTTGATGATATAAAGGGCGCGCCTGGACAGGAAAATTCCTTAGTACTTATTCCTAATCCGGCGCGCCCCAAACTGTTTACTTTTGCTTCTTATCGCGGTTACCTCACGACGAGCTTCGTGGCGTGACGCTCACCATCGAGGGTGATGACCACGAGGTAGACGCCGTGCGGCACGTCGATGGCGACGTGGTTGTCGCCCTGCTGCAGCGTGCGTGCGTCGACGACCTGGCCACCCATGGAGGTGACGGTCATCTCGGCTTGTGCCGGCACCGTGACGGTGAACTCACCCTCGCAGGGGTTCGGACCCACCTTCACGGCGAGGTCGCCAGCCACCTCTTCGATACCGTTGGTACCGTCGGCGTTGAGCGCGTTGGTGAAGACGGCCTTGGAGTCGCCGCTCGCATAGACGGCCTTGATGGCCCACAGGTATGCGCCCTGCTTCTGGAGCTGCTTCCAGGCGGTGTCCTTCAGCGAAGTCTCCTTCACAGGCTCCTGGGTGAGGAGCGTCCATTTCGACTCGTCGGCATTGTCGTCCTGAGCGAGGCGGTAGACCTTGTAGCCGAGCACATAGCTCTCGGCAGCGGCCTTGCGCACGTGGTCGGCACCCTCTGCGGGCTGCTCCATCAGGCTGGCCGTCACATCCTTGAGGGCGTCAGGCTCTGAGACGAGGCGCGGCTGCTGCTCCATCGGCGCGGCTTCGGTGGCCTGCTGTCCGAGGTCGGCGCAGTAGGTGTGCACCAGCACGTTGTAGTCGAGGCTGGCTGCCTGGCTGAACGATGCCCAGCCGGAGCCGGTATTGCCCCAGTCACCCTTGTTGGCGACGGCCGGACCCTTGTCCACTCCGATCACACGGCCAGCGCCCTTATACTCGTAACCGATCAGCAAAGGCTCGTTGCCGCTGATGTAGTAGGGCGTGTTGAGGGTCACCTCGTTCCATGCGCCGAGCTTCACGTCGGTCACATCCTGCGAGTAAGCCTCCTGCACACCGGTGGTGAGGACGCGCCAGATCTTGACCGTCCAGGTCGGGTTCTCGCCCTTGTCGTCGCTGGTGTTGTTGACATAGAACGAAATCTTCGATACGCTCAGCTCCTTCATGCCCTTGGCCGTCTGGTCAGCGGTGTCGAAGAGCTGTCCCACGGAGATCTGTCCGGTCGACGTACCCATTCCGCCGAGCACCTTGTTGGTGTCCCAATACACCCATCCCTCGACGGGGGCGTAGGCGTTGGGGGCGCGCCAGGTGAGCGATACGGCGTCGTTGCCATCCACCGACACGGCCTTTGCATAGACCGGGCTGTCCTTGCTGACGCTGATGGTGGCCGCGATGGTGGTGAGACTCTGCTCCACGTTCTGCTCCGCGGTGTAGGTCTCGTAGCCTTCCTTCTCGATGGTGAGGGTGTACTTGCCCTTCTCCACCTCCACCAGGCGGCAGCTTCCGTCGGCGGCTACCGTAGCGGTGTAGCTGCGGTTGTCGTTGGCGAGCTTGACGACGGCACCCTCAGCGGCCACGTTGTTGTCCGTGGCGACATTGACGGTGACCAGGGCGAGCTTGCCCTTCTCGATGGTCTTGCTGTAGGCCGGCTCCGACTCCACGCTGCCGAAGTACACGCTCCGCACGGCGTAGAGGTACTTGTCGCCGTCGGCGAGCTGCTTCCAGGAGTTGTCGGAGTAGTCGGTCTGGTCGGTGGCGTCGGCGGTGAGCAGTGTCCACTTCGACGGGTCTGCCTTGTCGGCGTCCTTCAGTCGCCACACCTTGTAGCCGATGTTCTCATCCTTCTTCGACGCGGCGTCGGGGTCGGTGGTCAGGTGTCCGGTGATCATCCAGTTGCCGCGGATCTCGGAAACATACGACATCGGCGTCCATTCATAGGCGCGGTCGGCGGAAGAGTAGCTGTAGAGCAGGTCGCCGCCGGTGACAACGGGTCCTCCATCGTATGCGCAGGCATAGACTCCCTTCTCCGGTGTGACCTCGTAACCGATGATGTAGCTCTTCTTCGGGTCGATGAGCACCGGGGTGTTGAGCTTGGTGGAGACCCACTTGGCGGTGTCCGTCACGACGCATTCCTGCGAGTAGACGTCCATCTCGCTTCCCTCAGGTCCGCTCCACACGCGCAGCTTGTAGGTAGCCGGGGCCATGGAGTAGAAGCTGATGCTGTCGAGATAGAACTCCGTGTAATCAGTAGCCTTGAGGTCGGCGGGGGTGAAGCGCTGTCCGAGGACCACGGTCGTGTTGTCGCCCGACTTGCCAACCAAGCCGGCAAAGCTCTTGGTGGACTTGGTCAGCTCTACGTTGATGGCCGTAGAGGGCTGTGTCCACTTCAGGTCCACGTTGTTGACCAGGTCGGTGGCGGCGAGGCTCACGGGCAGCTTGGCCTCGATGGCCACGTTGGCCGTGAGGGTCTGCTCGCTCTTGTTGACGCTCACGGTGTCGATGTAGCGCACATAGTAGGGCTTGAGCACCTGAAGCGCGTAGTCGGCGAAGCGTACTTTGTCGAACACCACGGTGCCGTCGGCCTTCACGTTGGCCTTTCTGACGTCGTAGTCGTTGAAGAGTTTCACCTCTGCACCCTCTACTTCACCCGACTTAGCGGTCACCTTGATCGTCACGCGGGCGTAGTGTCCCTTGTCGACACCGTCGGAGAAGGTCGGGTCGCTCTCGATGCTGGTGCCGTAGACGGAGCGCACGGCGTAGCGGTAGGGCTTGTCCTCGATGTCCTTCCAGGTGTTGTCGGTGAAGGTGAAGTCCTTCACGACCGACTCGTTGACCTTGGTCCAGTTGTCCGTGTTGGCCTCGTCGCCGCAAAGCAGGCGGTAGACGTTGTAGCCGGCGGGCTGCTTGTGGGCCTCGGGCGCCTTGGCCTTGCCCTGTGCTGCCAGCTGCTTGCGGGCCTCCTCGGCAAACCACTGTGCGGCGTATCCGTCGCCCTCGGCGGTCTTGGCCACCTCATAGGTCACGGTGAGCGGTGTCTTACGCGCCTTGGCAGGAGCCTTCGCCTGTGTGGTGTCGGTGCTGTCGGTGAGTGCCGGAGCCCAAGCCACGGCGCTGCTGTTGTCGTTGGCGCCGAGCACGGCCTCGATACACCAGTTGTAGTCCATCTGTCCGGGCAGTGCGGCCCTTGCGGTGGACCATGCGTTCAGTTCGGAGTCGAAGAGGCAGTCGCCTCCATCGACGGCCTTTCCGGCATCGAAGGCCAGCGGATAGGCCCCCACGCCGCAATCGACGGTGTAGCCGATGATGGTGCTCTGGGTCGGGTCGAGCTTGAACGGGGTCTTCAGGCGGTACTCGTTCCACACGCCATAGGTCTCGACGTTCATCTTCTCGGAGTAGACCTCGGCCTCGCTGCCCTCCTTGCCCTGCCAGATTTTCAGGGTGTAGGTGGCCGCGCACATCGGCACGTAGCGCAGGCGGGTCACGTAGTACTCGCCGTCCACGCCCTTCTCCTTGAGCTGCTCGGCGGTGAAGCGCTGTCCTACGGACATGTTGTACTTGCCGCCAAACTGCCCGATGGGGTCTCCGCCCTTGGCGAGGGTCAACGGCTGGATGGGCTTCGTCCACTTCACGGTGGCGGAAGTCTTGTCGTCAGTGGCGGTCACGCCCGACGGATACACTGCCGTGGGCGACATGGTGATGCAGCCATACTTATCCCAATTGTAGACACCGTCGGCCACATCGTAGTCGCCAAACCTCCATGCGGAGTTGGTTGTGTTGTAGTCTTCCGCGGTGGCGGTGTAGTGGTACACCTTGTTGGCATAGACATCGGCGATGGTAAACTTACCCTCGGCGTCGCTCTTTGCCGTGTAGGTGCTGTCCGATCCCACCAGGGTGATCTCCACTCCTGCCACTGGTGTCTTGTCGTTGCGGTCGGTCACGGTGCCGCTCACGGTAATCTTCGGAGCGACCTTCATGCCCGTAATATTGGCCTCCGTCTGCTTTCCGCTCTCCACCTGTATGCTCTTGGAGGCGTCGGCGTAGCCTACGGCCGACGCGGTGAGGCGGCTCCATCCTGCGGGGAAGTAGTCGAGGGCATACTCACCATTCTCGTTGGTGGTGGAGGTGAGGTACGGATAGCTGCTGGAGACGACCTTTGCGCCCTTGACGGCCTTTCCGTCGGCGTCGGTCACGGTACCCTTCACGCTGCCGTAGGTCTCGGAGTTGATGAAGAACATCGTGTTCGGCACATAGGAAGAGAACGCGCCGTCGTCCTGGTTGGGGTTGAACGGATCCATGACGGAGCCGGCGCGCGACGCGCCCAGGCCCACCTCGGTGGCGTAGACGCCGATGCCGTAGCCGTCGGCGGTGAAGAGGTCTTGGTCATAGTCGCCCACTACCATGATGGTCACGTTGCCGCCATTGTAGTTGAACGGATGGTCGAACGGGATGACGAAGTCGTAAATGCCGCGCACGAGGTCGAGCTTGCCGTCGAAGACGAGCTGCATCTGCGAGGCGGGAATCCATCCGCTGTTCATATTCTCCTGCTCAGTGGTGCCCATGTAGATCTTGAAGGGCACGCCCATGTAGTCGCGCGTCTGGCTGAAGCGCACCTTGTAGGCGATGGAGTCGATCACTCCGGCCTTGCCGCCGAAGTTCTTCGCCGCGTAGATGGTCTGGTTGAAGGCCACTCCGGAGCGCGGGAAGGGCAGGTTGCTGTTGACGTCCTCGCCCGTGCCCACGGTCACGGCGTGGACCTTTTCGGGCAGCACGTTGAGCGACGCGTGCTTCGTATAGTCGTCGGCGGCGCACTCGTCGCCGTCAGCGACGACCCGTCCGCGGATGGACATCTTGCCCTCCTGCTTCGGGGTCCAGTTGATAGTGGCCGTTCCGGTGCCGTTGGCGGCCAGCGGACGCGACACCTTCTTCTCGCCGATCACGTTGTCGTCGTCGTCGAGCAGCTGCACGGTGAACTTGCTCACGCGCGCCGTTCCGGTGTTGGTATAGGTCACGCCGGTGGTCACCTGCTCGCCCACGGTCGGGGCGGTGTCGGTGTTGCGTATGGCGGTAGCCTCGAGGTTGGTCTTGTGGATCTCCTCGATGCGGATGTCGTCGAGCCACACGAAGCTGCTCGTCACGTTGTAGAGGCGGATGCCGATGTAGGCCGTGGCCGTGGATGTGGGGGTGAACTCCTTGGTGACGTAGGACCACTGCTGCTCAGTAGTGCCGTCGATGACTTGCTCGATGGTGTTGCGCTGTGCGTTGACGGTGGTGTCCTTGCCGTAGGTCACGTCCATGCTGAAGCTCTGGAAGCTGTTGCTGCGCACCTTGGTGGTGAACTTGTAGGTCTTTCCTTTCTCCAGCTTGACGGGCGCCGAGTAGAGGCTCGTGTTGATGTTCTTGCCGATGTAGTTCACGCCGATGGCCGTCGGGCTGTCGTAACCCTGTGCGTGATTGATGTAGAAGACGTAGCCCTCGCCCGTGTTGTCGGCGATGGTCCACATGGGATAGGTGTCGCTGTTCTCCCAGTCCTCGCGTATGGGGAGGTCGGCTGTCATTCCTGCCTTGACGGTAGAGGAGGTGCTTGTGGCGCCCGTGCCGTCGTTGTTGCGCGCCGTGACCTCGTAGAAGTACTTGCCGTAGGCCGTGATCTGGTCGTCGGTAAGTGTGGTATCGGCGAGGTTGGTGGCCAGTACCTTGCCGTCGGGCTTGCGCACGACGCGGTAGGTGAGGCCGTTGGGGTCATACCATCCGCCATACCGTCCCACCTTCGGGGCGGCCCATGCCAGCTGTATGGTCTTCTTGTCGGCGGAGAGGGCGGCGGTGAGGTTCTCCGGCGCGCCGGGGAGGTCCTTTCCGATGTAGGTGTTGACCGCCACGGGGTCGCTGTTGCCGGCCTCGTTGCCGCACACCACGCGGTAGGTGTGGCGTCCGGGCGTGGGGTTGGGGTCGGTCCAGGTCATCTCGGCACCCACGTTGACGCCGTTGTTGATGACGGTGGAGTCGTTCTTGTCACGGTAGATGGTGACCGAGGAGAGGAAGTCGAGCTGCTCTCCCTGGCGGCTCAGCGACGGGTTGCGCCACTTGAGCGTCATGCTCATCTGCCCGTTGGTGCCCGGCTCGCAGGTGAGGTTCTCCACCTTGGCCGGCGAGGCGTTGTTCGACTTCGGGGTGAGCTTCACCTCGTCGATGAAGGAAGCGTAGCGCAGCGCCGTCCCGTTGTCGTGGTACTTCGTCTTGTCGTGGAAGGCGATGTAGTACACACCGTCGGCGGCGGGGGTCAATTCTCCCTCGTAGGTGTTGTTCTCGTAGGTATTCACGTCAAGAATCCTCACCGCGGACGCCGTGTCCGTGGGTGAGGTAAGGTAGCTTACCTCCAGGTTGGCGTCGAAACTCACGGTGGAGTGGAAGAAGAACGACATGGCGTAGGTCATGCCCTTCTTCAGCCGGACGCCCGGAGAGACGATCCAGTTGTCGCAGGGCGTGTTCTTCTTCCACTGGTTCAGGTACGCGCAGGGCGAGTCCTTGAACCCCCAGTAGTTGAGGTACGTCCACGAGTAGGGGGCGTTGCCGTACTGCGTCCATTTTCCCAACGCCTCCTCAGTGTCGAATCCTTCGTAGTAAGGAGGGTCGAAAACGGTCGCCTCGCCGTCTGCCCCGCGCTTGCCTCCGGTGTCGGCAAACGCCGTCGCCGAGGTGCAGAGGAGCACCAGGAGCAGCGACAAATAGGTTAGAAATTTTCTGTTCATGTTGTTATTATTTGTTGATTAACACTTTCTGTTGGTATTCTCCCGTCTGGGTGTAGGCCACGACGACATAGGCTCCTCCCGCCCATGCGGTGGTGTCGATGGTGTGCGAGGTCGCGCCCTGTGCCACGCCGGCGTGGTGGATGAGCCTGCCCTGTGCGTCGAAGACGGCCACCGAGGTCACCTCCCCGCGCCACTCCACGCTCAGCTGTCCCTCCGCGGCCGCACAGCGCAGCGAGATGGCGGCGCCCTGTGAGGCATCGCGCACGGAGGACACCTCGCCATAGTCGACCGTCACGTTGTCGATGCCGATGCCATGGCCGTAGTTGCCCGTGCCGCCGAAGGCGATGAAGTACTCCGAGCTGACGTCGGGCAGCTCCACTGTGGTAAGGGTCCACTCGGGGGTGTCCTCGTTATAGGTGGCCAGCTCGCGCCAGTCGTCGTGTGCCGACGGGCGGTAGTACACCTTCAGCTCGTCCTGGTCGGTGTCCCATGCGGGCATGAGGCGGTAGAAGGAGAGCTTGCCCGTGGCGTAGCCGGTGAAGTCAAACTGCGGCGAGATGAGCAGGGTGGTGTTCTCGTTGTAGGCCTTGTCGTTGAAGATGGCGTTGTGCTGCCCGCTCTGTGCGGTGGTCACGTCCTCGTAGTCCTCGCCGCTTCCCGCGCCGAGCGTCCACTTCACGTCGCCGCGCAGGGCGTCCTGCTTCCAGCAGTCGGCGTCGAAGGTGCCCTCGAAGTCCTCGACATAGGGCATGCGCGAGACGACCATGCAGCGCACGTAGAGGTTGGTGTAGGCGGTGGAGACGCAGCCGTACTTGTCGGTCACGCTGAGCAGGAGGCGGTAGTTGCCGTCCTTGGCGATGGTTCCGCCGACGTGTCCGTCGGTGGTCATGGTGATGCCCTCGGGCCATGTGCCCTCGATGACCTTGAACTCATACGGCCCCTCGCTGCCCTTGGGGTCGAGATAGGCGGAGTACTGCTCGCCCACCTCCGCGCTGGGCAGTGCCTCGGCGAAGGTGATGTCGCTGCACGACGAGCCTTGGAGGGTGATGTAGCGCACGCGCTTCACCTCCGGGGCCTGTATGGTGAGCTTGCCGGTGTGGTTGCCGATGCGCTCCGGTGCGTAGCGCACGTAGAGCTTGCCGCCCCCGGTGCCGATGGTGGCCTGCTTGCCCCACTGCTTCTGGTCGGCCGACACCTCAAAGACGCCCTCCACCGTGGCGGAGATGGGCTGGGTGAGGTTGTAGGCAGTGATGGCGATGCTGTCGGAGGGGTTGTCCTGTCCGACCTTGCCGTCGAGCGTGAGCTGCTCCTTGTCGAGCACCAGGCGCGGGGCGACGGGGTTGTAGTAGATGCCACGCAGCGTGTCGGCGCCCGTAGAGAGCGGGTCGAGCCACGTCTTCATCTGGTTCTCCGGCGTGCTGCCGTACTGGTCCCAGTGATACCACAGCTTGCCGTAGTCGTTGGTGCCGTTGGGGTTGGCGCATCCGCCGCCGCCGCCGGTGAGCGTTCCCACCACGAGGTGGTCGTTGGCGAAGAGCGGAGAGCCCGACGAGCCGCCCTCGACCTGCGACCATCCGCTCTCGGTCTGGACAAACTTCAGGCCCCAGTGGGCGTCCTTCGCGCCCGGACCCATCTGGCCCGTCCACTGCGTGGAGTAGTAGCGGTCGAAGGTGGAGATCTTCTTCAGGTCGCCGGCCGGATGGTGTATGCACACGCCGCGGCCCTCGACGGGCTCGTCGCGGCGGTTCCAGCCGTTGAAGTACACGCCCCATTCCTCGGGCACCTGGTCGGAAAGCTCGATGAGCATGCCGTCGGAGCCGCCGTCGACCGGGGTGAAGCACTTGCGCGTGCAGCCCACGAGGGTCTTCTCGTTGGTCGGCTCGGAGTCGTAGGAGTAGGGCGACTCATAGTGGAAGTAGAACTGCCACTTGGCCAGGTTGGGCCCCGTGCTGCTGGCGTAGCAGTGGAAGGCGGTGAGCAGGTAGGGGGTGAGGTCCTCGGCGGTGTTGTTGATCATCGTGCCGGAGCAGACGTAGATGCCTTCGTCGAAGTACATCAGCAGGCGCACCACGCCGTCCTTCTCCGTCTGCCACTGCTTGCCCTCGGGGGAGTTGATGTTGATCATGCAGTCGCTCGACTCGCCGATGCGCAGCGCCTTGCGCCCCTCGCGCAGGCGGAGGTGGTTGTAGCACCAGGCCACCGTGCCGACGTGCAGGCGCGTCTTGTCGCGCAGGTCCTCGCGGCCGGCCGGTATGACCAGCTCGAGCGTCACCGCCGGGCCGTAGGTCATCTCCGTGGAGAAGGGCCCTCCCTGCGGATGGGTCTCGTAGGTGTAGCCGCCGAGCACCTTGGAGCGGTCGTCATTGTAGAGGTAGAGGCGCGCCCCGTCGGGGATGAAGAAGTCGTCGTAGCCCAGGATGAGCGCCGGAGCGCCGTCGGCCTCCACCCGGAGGCGCCAGATGAGGGTGCCGTCGGGGAGCGTCTCCCAGGTGCCGTCGCGGCGGATGTCGTAGTCGGCGCGGATGTTCTTGCCCACCTTGGGCAGCGCGCCCGTCTCGCTGACGGCGCGCTCGTCGCGCGCAATCTGACGGCTGATGTTCTTGAACGGCGCCTTGACGCGCTTCACGCTCACCTCCGAGCCGGCCTTCATCAGGAAGCTCGCCGGCTGGCCGCCGTAGCTCACCTGAGCGCGGACGCCGGCCGAGATGGACAGCAGCGCCGAGAGGGCGAGCGCCGACGACCGGCGGCGGGTGAGGGATGGTAAAGTTATCTTCATATTTGTAATAATGGTTTTGTCCCCAAGGGGAGCGGTTGATTGAATTTCTTGTAAAGTTACGCGAACCGTATATAGAGTTGTACGATGCGTGCAAAGTTACCAAAACCCGTCAAAGAACGGTATGTTTTTGAAAAAAACGGATTTTATTTTCAAGAAAATAAATGAAAATGCGCCCATCTTCGCCGCTTTTCCGCATATTCTTCCGCCATCCCCTCCGTCCCTCCGCGCTGCCCCCCGCGCCCCCTCGCCACCCCACGCGGGGCACCGCCTCTGGGCGGGCGGCAGGAGCGGGAGGCCGCGTCCAGCCTGGGGAAAAGGCGCACAAGGCCGATTCAACATTCAAGAAAAACGAATCTCCCACACCCACGCTCCCCCACCCCGCCGCGCCGCCGCCCGAACGCCACGGCGGCGAAGCCTCCGAAGGCGTTGCGATAGGGGCCCTATGACCGTGCGATACAGCCCCTATCGCACGGCCATTAAGCCCCTTTCGGCGCGCGAAAGAGCCCCTTTCGCAAGGGGCCTCGCGCGCCGCGGCACGCACCAGGCAGAAGCACCGCCCACGGCGGCTGCGGACAACGCGCAAGAAAGGCGGCAAGCCGGCAGGGCAAGCAAGAAGCGGGGGCGGACGCAGGGCGGCGGGGTTTTGTAAAGAAAATGCCGGGGGAAAACTATGCTGTTTTCAAGAAAATTTATGTACCTTTGCCCCTGTTATGCGCAACAGACTTCACTCCACATCCATATTATACACCATCGCCGTCCTCATCCTCGCCGCGCTGCCCGTGCGCGCGGTGGAGGAGAAGCACTTCCCCGCCGCCTACTGGAAGCAGAAGGGCGACACCTGCTTCCACGCCGGGCGGTTTGCCGAGGCACTGGAGTTCTACACCCGCGCCCTCGACGGCGCGAAGCACAACAAGGACAACCACATCTACTACGCCTCCATAGGCGGCATCGGCAACATCTACGCCAGCATGGGCGACCTGAAGCGGGCGCGCCACTACGCCGTCATGGGCTACGAGGCGTCGGTGAAGGACGGGGACAACGAGATGCAGTGGCGCTTCGCCACCAACCTCGTGGGCATCTGCTGCCTGATGAAGGACACCAAGGGGGCGCGCGCCTTCTTCCGCCAGCAGACGGCCATACCCATCAAGGACCAGGCCACCAGGCGCTACTGCTTCCTGCAGAGCCAGGCACACATCGCACTGGCGGAGGGAAACCAGCAGATGGGGGAGTACTACCTCAAGCAGACCATCGGCTTTGCCAAGGAGCGGAGGATGAGCGCCGCCCACGTCCTCGCCCCGCAGATAGACCTCGCGCAGCTCAAGGCGCAGCAGGGCCGCACCGACGAGGCGCTCAGGATATACCAGTCGGCCTACGGGAGCCTGCGCAAGGCGGGCAACCCGAGCTTCCTGGTGAGCGTGCTCAAGGGCATGGAGCAGGCCTACAGGAAGGAGGGGAAGAGGGACTCGGCGGAGACCTGCAGGGCGGAGTACCTCGCGGCGTCCGACTCGGTGTTCAACGCGCAGCAGTTCAACATCGCCACCTCCAAGCTCTTCGAGTATGAGAACGCGCAGACCAAGGAGCAGATCGACAGCCTCGTGTCGCAGAACAAGGTGCAGCTCGCCACCATCGGCGTGTTCGTGCTGATGCTCGGCGGCTTCGCCTGCTTCTACATCGCCCTGCGCAGGAAGACCCGCTCGCTGCAGGAGGCGCAGCGCACGCTCGTGGAGAAGAACGAGGAGCTCACCCGCAACGACCACCGCAACAAGGCGCTCCTGGAGCAGTATGTCAGCATGGCCAACCGGCGCGACACGCCGCCCCACACCACCGGCGCGCCCACGGCGGCGGAGGAGCGCGCCAAGGCGGAGGGCGGCGAGGAGCGGAAGCGGGGCGACATCAGGCTCAGCGACGAGCAGCGCAACCGCCTGCTCAACAGCATCGCCACCGTGATGGGCGACATCGGCGTCATATCGCGCGCCGACTTCAACCTCGCCACGCTCGCCTCGATGGTGGAGTCGAACACGAAATACGTCTCATGGGTGATCAACGACGCCTACGACAAGAACTTCAAGACCCTGCTCAACGAGCACCGCATACGCGAGGCGTGCCGCAGAATGGCCGACCAGGAGCACTACGGGCACCTCACCCTGCAGGCCATCTACGAGGACCTGGGGTGGACATCGGCCGCCGGATTCATCCAGTCCTTCCGCAAAGTCAACGGCATGACCCCCTCCATGTACCAGAAGCTCCTCCGCAAAGGAGGGAAGAAGAAGGGCTGAGCAGCCCCACCGGCTTCGCGCCCCCGCCCCGGCAGGCTGCCGACGACGCTCAGCGTCCGCTGGCGGAAGAAGCGGGACGCAGGGCATAAGCGGCAAAACTTATTGATGCTTGAAACAACTCCCTAAAAGAATGTGATGGCAAATCATCCTCTTTTATTCTATAAAAATCAATGGAAAGGCAGCCCATCATAGGCTGTTTTCCCATATTTTTATACTTCTCAAACGTGATTTTTCCTTTGGTTATGCCCTATTTCGAGATAAAAACCCTATATTTGCGGTGTAAAATATGATACCAATATCAAAAAAAGCACCCTAATATGATATTTGAACGTAAGAAATACTTGGATGAACTTGTCGCAGGACGTGGAAACGGCCTTGTGAAGATTATAACAGGTGTCAGACGATGTGGAAAGTCATTCCTACTGTTTGATATCTGGCATAACTGGTTGTTGGAACATGGGGTGAACAATAGTCAAATCATCGAAATACAGCTTGATGATTTCCGAAACAGACGGTTGAGGAAGCCTGATGCCTTGCTCGACTATATAGACTCCAAGGTCGTGGATGACGGCAATCCTTATTATGTAGTCTTGGACGAGGTGCAACTGGTGGAAGACTTTGTGGAGGTTATCCTTAGCTTGACGCACATGAGGAATGTGGACGTATATGTGTCTGGCTCAAACTCTCGTTTCCTGTCAAGTGATATAGTGACGGAGTTTCGTGGCAGGGGTGACGAGATACGCATCTGGCCTCTCACCTTTTCTGAATACTTTAATGGTATTGGTGGCGATATACGCAAAGCGTGGTTGGATTACTATACTTTTGGAGGACTGCCACAGGTGGCTTTGCTTGAAACGGAAGAAAAGAAAACAGACTATTTGCGTGGCCTGTACGAAACGACTTATCTCCGAGACGTGATAGAGCGCAACCACCTACGTAATCCTGAAGGGTTGAAAGAATTGGTGCGTGTAATAGCCTCGGGCATTGGTTCGTCAACCAACCCAACGAGAATAGCCAATACATTCCATTCAGCACAAGGAGTAGCCATAAAAAGAGATACGATAAAGCAGTATATTGATTATCTGAAGGACTCTTTCCTCATAGAGGAAGCACTGCGTTATGATGTAAAGGGCAGAAAGTACATTGGTACAGAGACCAAGTATTACTTTGCCGATGTTGGCATTCGCGCAGCCATTCTCAACTATCGCCAACAGGAAGAAACGCACATTATGGAAAACATTATCTATAATGAACTTCGCTGTCGAGGATATAATGTGGACGTAGGGTTGGTTGAACTTGGTGGAAAGGATGAGAACGGCAAGTTTGTCAGAAAACAGTTGGAGGTAGACTTTGTGGTGA
>ERZ808274.549-NODE-549-length-17780-cov-3.565078_pt1 | contig 17780 bp, 15 predicted proteins | sample MGYA00521277_ERZ808274 | MGnify/ENA primary metagenome ERZ808274 (study PRJEB31516, sample SAMN03275597) | gut metagenome | biome: mammalia-associated habitat; material: feces | host: Papio cynocephalus | place: Kenya | collected 2012-07-28 ... | reverse complement strand
GCAGTTCGTATTTGTTATCTGTTGTGGTTACGATGTTGCTATCTATTGTGTATAGTTGTTGTCAGTTGTTGACCGCGCACAACAGGTTTTGTCGGTTGTTTGTGTTTTTGTTATTGCTTGCCCGTTTCACAAACTTTTACTATCTTTGCAGCCCATTGTTAAATAGTCGATGAACCTGATATAGTATGACTTCGCCCAACCCAATCGCCGCACAATACAATCTCCCCGACAAGTGGAATCAAGACACTTGTTTCTCTTTCAACCACTTGTCTGATGTTGTCGCTGAGTTACATGACTCTGCCTACTCGGCTACTATCAAAGCCATCAACCGTTTTGCCACCGTCAGAAATTACATCATCGGCTACTATATCGTTGAATACGAACAGCATGGTAGCGATCGCGCACAATATGGAGAACGACTGCTCAAACGGCTTGCTGATAAAGTCAATAAGCGAGGCATCAACGACACTTTGCTCAAAAATTGCCGCCGCTTCTATCTGCTTTACCCGCAACTGCGTCCTTTCCTTGAGGGAAAAAGTCCGACATCATCGGACTTTTCTCCAGCAATTAGTCCGACACCGTCGGACTTTTTTACCACCTCTGCCGACAAACTCATCTCCCAATTGTCTTTCTCACACCTCGTCGAAATTATGACAATAGATGACCCTACGGCACGTTTCTTTTACGAAACGGAATGTATGAGGTGTTGTTGGAGCGTCAAAGAACTCCGCCGACAAATATCCACAAACCTCTATTTCCGCGCAGGCATCAGTAAAAATCCTCAAACCTTGTTGCAACGCACACAAATAAACCGCCAACCCACACTCTCCATCAAAGACCCTTTCGCTTTTGAGTTCCTTGAACTTCGACCCGAAGCCTTCACCGAGAACGATTTGGAAAACGCACTCATTTCACATCTGCAAGAGTTTCTGCTCGAAATGGGTAAAGGTTTCTGTTTCGAGGCAAGGCAAAAACGGATGATTATTGATGACGAATACTACTTTGCAGACCTTGTCTTCTATAACCGCATCTTGCATTGTAATGTTATCATCGAACTTAAGGACGACGAGTTCCGCCATGCAGACCTTAGCCAACTCAATGCCTATGTCTCCTATTTCAAAGAGAACGAAATGAACGCAGGTGACAATCCGCCTATTGGCATCTTGCTCTGCACACGCAAAGGAGAAAAAATGGTCGAGTATGCCCTTGCAGGTATGGATAATAATCTGTTTGTCTCCACCTATATGCTTTCACTCCCCGACAAAAAGACACTCCAAGACTTTCTCCTGCGTGAAATTCAACAATAGCCCTATACACGTGGTTCTTATTAGTTGTTGTCAGTTGTTGGCTAAGTGGTTCTTTGGACTCCGTGCCCCGATAATGCTATTCATGGTCCATTTATGGATAATTATATGTTTATCAGTGTTTTAATGGTCTATAATGGCATTTAATGGCACCATGTCAGATAATGTATTAACGGTCCATTAACGGCGATTGGCGGAGAACCATCACCTGATAATGCAATTTATGGTCCATTTATGGATAATTATATGTTTATCAGTGTTTTAATGGGTCTTTGATGGCATTTAATGGAGCCATGTCAGATAATGTATTAACGGTCTATTAATGGCAATTAGCGGAGGACTATCACCCGATAATGCTATTTATGGTCCATTCTTGGATAATTATATGTTTATCAGTGTTTTAATGGTTCTTTAGTGGTAATTAATGGAGCCATGTCCGTAATGCATTAACGGTCCATTAATGGCAATTGGCGGAGAACTGTGTCCGATAATGCAACGGAGCATATCGTCATCGGGGAATTAATGGCAAATTCGCGGGGAATTATATGTTACTTCTGTTTTTAACAATGGGTCTTTAATGGTATTTAATGGAGCCATGTCCGATAATGCATTAACGGTCAATTAACGGCGATTGGCGGAGATCGTCATCAGGGAATTAATGGCAAATTCGCGGGTAATTATATGTTACTCTGCTTTTAATGGGGGAGGCAACGGCAATTAGTGCCCGATATTGCATACATTGTAAATTTAGTGTAACTTTGTAGGCAAAATGAGAATTAGGGCAACATATTTACTGCTGTGGCTATTGCTTGTGGGGCAGATGGCAATGACGGCTTGCACGTCCTCCACGATGCAAGTTCGGGAAGCAGAGCGCACCATCGCCATCGCAGACAGTATGGATGCGGAGCACCAACTATATTCCGACACGGCAGCACTCCATGCTGCTATCCGCACGCTCGACAGACCCTTGTTCCGCCACCTCCACCGCAACACCCTCGCTGCGGCATACTACTATATGGGGCGCAACCTGAGTGCCGGCAATGCCATCCCCGATGCTGCCGAGTGTTACATTGCCTGCGACCGTCTGCACCCCGATGACCCCATCCGCCGCGGACGAATAAACGCCTGCATGGCATATATCTGCAGCCAACAATGTGAGGACACATTGGCTCTCATTTTCAACAAACGTGCCATAAAGGCATTCCAAGAAGGCGGCAGCGAATGGTACTATGCCTATAGTCTCCTTTCCTTATGTGAAAATTATAGTAACATCGGCAAATTTCATATTGCCGACAGCCTGTGGCAAGAAGCACGATTGTTCCGGTTAGATAGCATGTATGAGGCATACACGTTGGAAACACGGGGCTTCTGTTTCTACGAACAGCAACAATATGACTCCGCATTAACTTATTATCTGCAAGTTGCAGACTTTCCTATTGACAATGAATATAGGTGTTATAATTATCTGAAGATTGTACAGATTTATGAGAGCATGGATAAAATTGTCTTGGCATATCCTTATGCCGAATACATTGTGTCCCACTCGCAAACACCTAACTTTTGCAAAAACGCATACTATACACTCATCAATAAAGCAAAGCACGCAAACAACGCAGAACTCACAGCAGTGTACTCGTACCGACGTCAGGACTACAGCAATATGCTCACCACTCAATGCGAAGGATATGCTCAAGCCGTAGTGAAATTGCAAGCCTACATCGCCACACCACACCCGTTCCGACCATGGAAGATATGGCTCGCAATCGCGTTGACATGTTGTATCATACTATCAGGCATTGTGTATCTCTCACATCGGTACCGAAAACTGGGGCTAAAACAGAAAGATATACAGTTGCAGGAAAAGGATACCCTCCTACGGCAGCAGGCGCAGTCACTACAGTACTGCCACAATACCATTCAAGAACTGAGCGAAACCATCAGCACAGACCGTAGTGCCGAAGTCAAAGAGCATATTGCATACCTGCAATCGCTATACCCGCACCCCGAAAGGAGTTGGCTGGATTATGAGATACTCCGAAATGCAGTGAGCCCCGCCTTGCTCTGCTTTTGCAACAGGCTGCAGCAGATGCAATTGTCCGAGAAGGAAATCACACTATGTGTTTACACCTTGCTTTATGACAAAGCCACCCTCAGTCAGTTGGCGGATTATCTGTGTTATTCGCCAAGTAGCATCCGCACGGTCAAGCAACGGGTAGCCAAGAAATTGGGACTTGATAATGCCACAAGCCTCTATCAATTTCTGCTTGATTTGGCGGTTCTTGGTACCGCAACAAGGCTCTAAAAGTGAAATTGTCCACATGGTAAAAATGCAATTCGCTGATAAACAACGAATTGCATTTTTTATTTGTCCACATACTTTTCTTGGTGTATATAGCGGAAAGCAGTACCTTTGCACCCGGAATTCGGACGTAATGTGTGTCCGAAATAGTGTAAACTTATAACATCAAAGAAATGAAGAAAAAAGTACTGCTCTTCGCCATTTGCCTGTTGGGCATTGGCTACGTCTCGGCTCAGTGGAGCATTCGGGAAACAGAAATCATTTTGACCGAAGTTATCGTCTTTGGTCCGATGGACGACAGCAAGGACAACAAAGGAGGTTGTCCTCCAGATCCGCGTCAATTCCGTGCTACACAAGATGGCACCACTATCACCGCAGGCGCAGACACGGACGCGCTCGCACACGTCACGGTGCGCGACCAAGCCACCGGCACCACCGTTGCCGACCAAGACTTCTTCGGCGTGACGGCCTTCTCGGTACCCGCCAACGGCTCCTACACCATTCGTATTCAATCCGCAGGCACTGCCGTAGAGGGATATTTCACCACCAAGTAATATCAACCATATCATTATTACATATTTATGAAGAAATTTTTATTCTCTATGGCGTGTCTCGCCATATTAAGCAGCCATTCATTGTTTGCTACCAATGTATCACAAGTCGTATATGCAGAAGACCGCATGAGTGGCGAACTGAAAGTATCATCTGCCGATTTTGATGGCACAGACCATTTTTGGCAAATCACACTGCCAAACGACAAACGCATCAAAGTGACACGTATCAATAGCACACACTTCAAGCGCACAGGTAGCAATCATGTGTTATTGTTAGTAAACGAAAACATTGACCTTATAACGGATGAAAATACCGCTTTCAAGAAGGGTATCTATGTGGATACTATAAGCGATGCCTCTAATCTTACTTTGGTTATTCAAGGTTTTACGCAAGACTATGCCTTTGTTCCCAAAGACCCTGCCATCACTATTCGTTTCGCCGTAATAGATGAATATCCGTCTTCGGAAACTATTTATTTCAATGGTGATGTAGAAGTTGTATCGGGTGCGTTCTATACATCAGGATACCAAGAGTATATGGGAACAAAAGTAACGGCAGTTCTTGGCGATGACTACAACCAGTACACTTGTTTCGGTTCTCCGCGAGGAGGTATGATACGCGGTAGCAACGAAGGATACCTTATTTTAGGTGGCAATCCCAATGGTTATGGCAATCACAATGTCTATATCAATCGCTATACCCCGAATGCCAATGTGATTATGACCGCAAGTTCGGGTAAAGTGGGAATAGGAGTGGATGCCCCAAAAGAGAAACTGCATATCGCAGGTGCCATCCGTGGTACAGGTACGGCAGGACAACTGATGATTCGCACGGATAGTGGCTATGTATATGTTGGTCCTACCACCAAATCTACTATGAACTTTAATACTAATCTCAGTCGCTATGTATTCGACAAACCGATATTTAATAATTCTGGTGCCTTTAGTGCAAATAACAGCAATCTTACACTACAGACGAACTTTACACCGCGCCTAACCATCCTCAGAAATAATGGTTATGTAGGCATTGGCACGTCTAATCCTGCTTATCGCTTGGATGTGAGTGGCACGATGCGTGCTTCTCAAATCATTGCCACGACAAAAGTGGGTATTGGTACCACGTCACCAAGTTATATGTTGGATGTAAATGGCACCATCCGTGCTAATGAGATAATTGTCAATTCTGGTTCAGCAGACTTTGTGTTTGCAGATGATTACAACCTACGCTCTTTAAGTGAAGTGCAGCAGTTTATCCAAGAGCACAAGCACTTGCCCGAAATTCAATCTGCGGAACAAATGGAGAAAAATGGTGTAAGCGTCAATGAATTGCAAATCCAACTTCTTCAAAAGATAGAAGAACTGACGCTTTATCTTATCCAACAAGAGCAGACTATCCAAAACTTGCAACAGCAAGTAGAACAACTAAAGAAATAAAGATATGAAACGATTTGTTTTGTTTATTATGCTTTGCGTAGTACTTTGTACAAGTTGCAAACACGAGGATTTAATAGCCAATAATCCATCAGGAGGAACTATATATTTTTTCCAACTGCAAGATGATAGTTTTTTGAACAAGGTTCTTGTCAACACAAGTGGTGTTATTGGACACCACTACATATATGGGACGAAATACAAAATATCATTATGTCCAAAATTAACCCCTAAAACTCCGATCTTTGGAGAAGGAGTTAGTAACGCAAATACAAGTTATCTCATCGGAGAGGATTATACTATAGATGAACTTATTTCAGCCGATAGCCGATTTGTGGCACTCAAAGATGGTTATTATCTCTGTTATCCGTATGCGTGCATTGAGCAATATGCCCAGTTCTTAGATGTGGAATGGAGAGAATTCTATTCTGTGGATCCTGATACAGTACACATTTATGATGCTACGACACCTTACCGTAAGCGTTTCTGTATCGGAGAAAAGGCATTGGTAAAATTAACGGGGAAATCCACTTTGCATTTTCATGGTCGGTCTAAAGAGCAAATAACCATCGAAGATGTTATTCAAGCCTTAAATACCATAATTGAAAATGGTGAAATAGAAAAGTATTGTCATTCTACTTACTCCAAATCATTATTATGAAAAGATATACATATATCATAATCTTTTTGTTCTTAAGCCTCACTTTAGTAGCACAAGAGTATTCCATAGATGAATTGTACGATAAAGCGTGTCTATTCTTTGCACAATCAAATTCTATACAACAGGAGTTGGGCATACAAAATGCAGTTTCCGTTCCTGTGGATATCTCCTCATTGGAAGCCATTGAGAGACATGGCATAAGTTATATGTACGTGGCAAATCGGGCGGATTCAATGGGTTGGGTCATTTTATCTAATGAAAGGCAATATACTTCAATAATAGGGCACTCCAATTATGGCAGTTTCTCTTATTCCGAAGATTTACCACCTGCATTATTGCTGATTTTAGAGAAACACATGAATGCAATAGACTCGACACGGTTATATGGTGCCAAGAATGTATCCCCGCAGATTTCTCCATCATCAGGTATATTTCAAACCAAGTGCTTTTTAGGAACTACTAGTTGGGACCAATCAGGTAACAGAAATGGCGATGATGCAGATTGCGCCAAAGTGTACAATAAGTACATGCCAACATTATTTTCTATGTGCTCTACCTCGTGTAATAAACCAACAGCAGGATGCGGAGCAATTGCAGTAGCACAAGTAATGCGCTATTGGCGATGGCCGGATTACGTAGATGTAGCCGAGAAAGTTATTATGGGGGTAGGATATGGGACTATTCGTAGTTGGTTCGATTGGGATGCAATGGTTGATACCTTGGCAAACAACATTCCGATATATAATGTTGACGCTGTTGCAGGATTGATTAGAGATGCTGCTAATGGATTGTTAACTTACTATACAGATTGTTTGGGTTCTGCAGTGGGGAAAACGCGTATTGCCAGAAATATACAAGAAAATCTGCTTTATACGTCTAAACTCTATGATGCAGATGATGTAAATTCTGATAGTCTTTTACGCGCTGAAATTGACGCTAAACGCCCTGTTATCGTTCAAGCATGGGATGGCCTTAGTGCACATACATTTGTAGTGGACGGATATCAAATCTATCCATATTCAGGAGGAGAAGTTATGTATTCTGTAAACTTTGGATGGGGTGGGAGTATGAATAATTATTATGACCTTGATTTCAACGGATATGATAGTGGACAATCATTTGTAACGTTGCACCCCGATTGCTCAAAACGTCAAGGAATTGTTTCTATAGATACAGCAGTAACTATTTCTAACGATGCTGTCCGTACCTACTATTCAAGTACGAATGTTAATGTCTGCACAAGAAGCAATAATGTCATAGTACAACGCGAAGGGCATTTAACAATCAAAGCCGGTCAGCAGATTGTGTTGAAACCCGGATTTCATGCTAAACAGGGAAGCCATGTATTACTAACTATAGCCAATCCCTGCGATGACGCTAAAATACCGGGAGATAAGTCTTCGAGACATTCTTTAGCCAAAAATGCAGAAACATCTGACAATACAACAGAGCCAACGTGGGAAGCAAATGCTGCAGATATATGTACCATCGGTAGCAATAATCTAATGGATACAGATAATACCACCATTGACCATATTGTATTATATAATGCCAGCGGACAATTGCTCCAAATCATCTATGGTAATGACGGAAAACTTTCCGACCTGCCTTGCGGTCTCTATATTCTGCAAAAGCACATGACCGATGGCAGTGTGGTATCAGAAACAATTGCAAAGTGTTGACAAAGTATGTCCTTTGTAGCCAAACTCACTCTCTCCAATAGGTATAGAGGTTATGCTGTGGGTGTAAGCCAGTATCTGCATTGATAAGACTTACACATGGTTCGTAATCGCTACGTGCAAATGATTGGCGCGTAGCGATTATTTTTACTGCGTTTTTGATTATACCAACCTCGAAAAATGCTGTAATTTTGCAGCCGAAATCATAATGACAAACAATATGAAATCAAACTTCAATGAGTGCGCTATTCGCGCCATCAAACAACTGCGTATCGCCCGCGGAATCAAACAAACCGCGCTATCTGAGGTTATCGGGTGTAGTGAATGTGGGTGGTCACGTATCGAACGGGGAGAACGCCCGCTGACGCTTCCCGAACTGGATAGTCTTGCCGACTATTTCAGTGTATCTCTGGCAGACCTGTTAGGCACAGGCGTGGATGATACGCAGGACCACACTCTCACGTTTCTTCTCACCATTCATCGCGTGGCACCTTGTCAAGTGCAATCGCTGTCTTGTCAGTCCGACTTATGAGCCAGTCTCCTTCTGACCCGACATTGCTCCGGTGGCGACAGTCCACGCAGCAGATACACACGCTTTTGGAGCAGCAGGAGCACCTGTTGGCAGACCTGCTCAATCAGCGGGATGCTGTATTGCGCACCACCAACGACTTCTTTGTGCAGGACGACTATGTTCGTCTGGTTGTAGAAATCAAAGCACGGGAACGCAATGGCGAACAATGGCCGTGCCGTTGGCATAGCCTGCCGATGTTGGCGGACGCACTCACGCCTGTTGTGGGTTGGATTGTCTCGCCCAACAGCCTTTGGCGTGCTTTCCGGCAAAGCCATAAATACGAGGATGACATCCGCCGCCGAACACTATCTCTCCGGCACACTACACGAAGCAAATAACACTCCATTACACGAACAATTGTATTTTAACGCCGGTTGCCTTGAGAAAAACATTCTAATTTTGCATATATCATTCATTTGTTGTATCTTTGCACTCCGTAGATATATGTATTCTACATAATAATGGTATGTTTTTTGTTGTAGATACCGAAACTACCATTTGTAACAAATAATAGAACTCCTTGCCGAGAGTATCGGCAAACTACTGACATGAAAGCAAATAGTTATAGTCGTCAAGAGCAGAATGTCTTCAGAAAAATGATTGAGGACAAGCGCGCCATTCGTTCATGCATTCAGTCAAACGGAGACATTAGAAAAATTGCAAATGAACGAGGTATTAAGTTCGCTACACCCGTATGATTTTGTACGGGAGAATGATACTGATTATTCTTTTCGGACTGATGCGGGGGTGGTCTATCGTGTCTATTTCTTAGATTATTCAGACCAGTTCCCGTTGCCCGTTACAGTGTATGAGTTTAATATTGAGCCTGTTGATAAAGAGGGGAATAAAAAGCGAGGCATGGATATTCGGATAGGTCATACGATTGTGTCTATCCTGACAAAATTCTTTGAGCGCAACACAAATGCAATGCTGATGGTATGTGATAGTACCGATGGTAGGGAATTTCAGCGCAAATTGCTATTCGAACGATGGTATAGCCAATATAGCAATGGCAAAATAACGAAAGTAGATGCCTCCCTTAACACAGAGGATTATATGCTCTATACCTCGTTGTTTGTACATGTCGATAATCCATACAAGAAGCAACTGATTGCGGCTTTTTATGATTTAGTAGCCCGCAATATGTGTCCGGAATAAACAACTATCAGTTGTCCGAAATGTACATAATTTAGACTAGATTCATAGCACATTACAAATCAGCGTGCTACGTTTAGAATATGGACAGTTGTCCATACTATATATTTTTTATGGACAGCCGTCCTTGCAAAACGGCATTTCGTGTATTATCTTTGCACCGTCTTTCGAAAGTCATAGTGTCCCATTATAGTGAAATGCCTATAACGCATTCACTTTTACGATGCGCCTTTATTATTTACGACCATTTGTTTATATCGGATTTTTCCATTTCTTGCAGTATATGGGTATAAAAACTTTCCATTTCTTGCAGTGCAACGTGGCAGAAATTTTCCATTTCTTGCAGTGGGCGTTGTGTGTGTCGGATAAAATGGCTACCTTTGCGGTCGAATAACAACCTGTTAAAAGGTTGATAGATTTCATATTATGGAAATAACAAAAATACTACAAGACCAAAAACAAGAGTTGGCTGCAACAGATACCAATACGTTTTGCCCTCGGGAAGAAGAGAAACTCTTCGATTTGGATAGTCCGTTGGCACAGGTGGTGATAGGTGTCCGGCGTAGCGGCAAGTCCACCTTGTGCATAAAAGTGCTTAAAGAAAAAGGCATCTGTTTCGGCTATGTCAATTTCGATGACGAGCAACTATCAAGCCTGCAAGCCGAGCAACTGAATGACGTGCTGGACGCGGTATATAAGGTATATGGTGACGTGACCCATATTTTTTTTGACGAGATACAGAACGTGCCCAAGTGGTCGCTGTTTGCCAACCGTCTTTTGCGGCAAGGTGTGCACCTCATACTGACAGGGAGCAACGCCAACCTGCTGTCGGGCGAATTGGCAACCCACCTCACAGGGCGGTACAATCAGATAGAGTTGTATCCGTTTTCCTTTGGGGAGTATTGCAAGGTGCGCGGTGTAGATACCGAGACTGACAGCACGAAAGCCAATGCCCTGCGCTACCGTGCCTTGGAGGAGTACATGCAACAGGGCGGTTTTCCCGAACTCCTGCACCTTAAAAACCCGCACACCTACACGCTGTCACTCCTCAATGCCGTGATAAACAAGGATATATGCAAACGGTATAATGTAAAGTATCAGCGGACATTGACAGATATGGCAAACGGTGTATTGGACAAATTCTGTCAGGAAATATCGTTCCAACAGTTGCAGAAGCAATACGAATTAGGATCACTGCATACGGCAAAGCAGTACCTACACTACCTGCAAGAAGCGTATTTGGTGAGGTTGCTGCCCTTATATACCTTCAAGAGCAAGGACAGGCAAACAGCGCGAAAATGCTATGCCGTGGACCCTGCGTTCATCACCAACCACGAAGACATGCTGCAAACACCCAACTTGGGTTGGCGACTGGAGAATGTGGTTGCCATAGAACTGATGCGGCGCATGGACAGCGAGATAGAGAGTCTGTTTTATTATCGAAAACCGAAAGACTTTGAAGTGGACTTTGTGCGCGTCAAGATGAGCAGGATAGAAGAGTTGGTGCAAGTAACATACGATTTCCGCGAGCCCGCGACCAAACAGTACAACCGCGAGATAGGCGGTCTGATAAAGGGCGCACGATTGACCCAGTGCGACACCTTGACCCTCGTGATGATGGACGGCAAGCCACAGACCATAGAAAAAGACGGCTACTGTATTCATTGCGTTAGCGCCACAGACTGGTTGTTGCAACGCTGAACAGGAAGTCGTAAAAAACTTTCCATTTCTTGCCTTGCCCTAATTTGGTATACATCGTTCGTCTGTCGTATCTTTGCACCGTCTGTCGAAAGGCAAGGTCTTGTTGCCGCCGTAGAAGGGTGACATTTTCATTTATGTTTGTACACTCGACTTATTTGTTGTATCTTTGTAGTCGATAATTCTTGTTTTGTATGCGGAAGATAGTGAATGACCCTGTGTTTGGTTTTTTGTCGGTGCCTAATGACGTGCTGCTCAATGTGTTGCAACACCCTTATGTGCAACGGTTGAACAGGATAAGGCAGTTAGGGTTGAGTTTTTTTGTGTATCCGGGAGCGATGCACAGTCGTTTCTTGCACTCGTTGGGGGCAATGCATCTGATGGAAGAAGCCATCACGTCGTTGCGCCAGAAAGGCGTGGATATATCTCATAATGAGGGCATTGCAGCCATGGCGGCGATACTGCTCCACGACATCGGACACGGTCCGTTCTCGCACGTGATGGAGCATACGCTGGTGGACGGCATCACGCATGAGGAGGTGAGCCTGCGGATGATGGAGCGGATTAACCGCGACTTGGGCGGGCAGTTGGATATGGCAATAGCGATATTCAAAGACGAGTACCCGAAGCACTTCCTGCATCAGTTGATTAGCAGCCAGTTGGACGTGGACAGGTTGGACTATCTCTGCCGTGATTCGTTCTTCTGCGGGGTGACGGAGGGGAGTGTGGCGAGTGCGCGCATACTGAAGATGATGAATGTGGTGGACGACAAACTGGTGGTGGAGGCAAAGGGCATCTATTCGGTGGAGAAGTTCCTCGTGGCACGGCGGCTGATGTACTGGCAGGTGTATCTGCACAAGACATCGGTGGCTGCTGAGCAGTTGCTAATCAAGATATTAGAGCGTGCCAAACGGTTGGCGACAGAGGGCAAGGAGTTGTTCTGTTCGCCTGCGTTGCACTATTTCCTGTACAACCATGTTACAGCAGAGGAGTTTGCGGCGAGCGACTACCCGTTGGAGCAATACGCGTTGCTGGACGACTCGGACATAATGAGTGCCATCAAGGTGTGGATGAGCAGCGATGACAAGGTGTTAAGTATTCTGAGTCAGTGCTTTACGAACAGACGGTTGTTCAAAGGACGGCTGCTGGACAAGCCCTTGAGTGAGGAGGAAAAGCAGGATTTGCGTGAGCAGTATGCCGCACATTTCGGAGTGAGCGGGCAGGACGCGGAGGACTTCTTTGTGGAGCATGTGTCGACCTCGAACACCTATTCGGAGAAGGATGACTCGATAGATATTCTATTCAAAGATGGCACCACGCGCGACATTGCCGAGGCGTCGGATATGCTTAATCTGCAGACGCTCACCTACAAACCAAGGAAACTGTACCTCTTTTATTACAAGATATAACCAACATCTAACCAACCTATAACAAAAACAACCTTTATATGGAATTTTCAGCACAACAAATAGCCGCACTTTTAGGCGGGAAACTATACGGTAACGGCAACAAGACGGTGAGCGACGTAGCCCCTATTGAGCAGGCGACGGAGGGCAAACTGTGTTTCCTGTGCGAGGAGAAATATATGCATTACTTGGCTGATACACAGGCATCTGTGGTATTGGTAACGGCGGGGGTGCTGGGCGGCAAGGAACCGCAAAGCGGGGCAGCAGTGATTGCCGTGGAGAATGCCCGCAGTGCGATGGGGCAGTTGCTGCAATTGGTGGCAAAAGCCATGAACCCGCCGCGCAAAGGGATAGAGCAGCCGTGCTATATCAGCGAGGGCGTGGAGGTGCCCGAAGACGCATATATCGGGGCATTTGCCTATATCGGCAAGAATGTGCGGATAGGTAAGGGCGTGCAGATATATCCGAATACCTATATAGGTGATAATGTGCGTATTGGAGATGGAACGATTCTGTATGCGGGGGTGAAAGTGTATTACAATTGCGTGGTAGGCAAGGGCTGTATCCTGCATGCGGGCGTGGTGGTAGGTGCCGACGGTTTCGGCTTTGAGCCCGACGCACAAGGGGTGAACCAGAAACTGCCGCAGATAGGCAATGTGGTGATTGAGGACGACGTGGAGATAGGTGCCAACACGACCGTGGACAGGGCAATGATGGGCAGCACACGCATACATCGTAACGTGAAGATTGACAACCTCGTGCAGGTGGCTCACAATGTGGAAGTGGGTGAATCGACGTTCCTCTGTGCGCAGGTGGGGATTGCCGGCTCCACCAAAGTGGGCAGCCATTGTATCCTTGCCGGACAGGTGGGCGTGGCAGGGCATATTGCGATTGCAGATAATTGTGTGTTCGGTGCGCAGACAGGCGTGGCAGGCAGCGTGCGCAAGGCAGGTATGTACCAAGGTTCGCCTGCCATTGACGCGATGAACTGGCGGCGGTCGAGTGTGGGCTTCAAGCAGTTGCCCGACATTATTCGGAAAATAAATCAATTAGAAACCAAGAATTAACAACCACATTAGTTGCAACTCTTAATTCTTCATTCTTAATTTCTCATTTATACAGGAAGCGTTTGATGCTGCGCTTGGGGGTTTTCTCGAAGGGCTCTTTCTTGATTTCGATGTCACTGACTTGGGAGTAGGATGGGATGAGGGCGTTCAGTTTCTTCAGGTTCTCTTTCATCAGACGCTCTATCTCTTCCAATGAGAATTTGCGGGTGGTCTGCTCGTCGGGGAAGACCAATCCTACGAGTTTGCCCTCGCGCTCCACAATAATAGACTCGCCGACACCCTCCTGATTGTTGAGTTTGTCCTCTATCTCCTCCGGATAGATGTTCTGGCCCGATGCGCCGAGAATCATAGTCTTGTTGCGTCCTTTGATGAAGATGTTGTGCTTCTTGTCCATGTATCCGAGGTCGCCGGTGTGCATCCACCCGTCTTCGGTGAAGGCGGCGCGTGTGGCTTCTTCGTTTTTGTAGTAGCCCATCATGACGTTTTCGCCGCGGACAAGGATTTCACCCACGCCCTGCGAGTTGATGTCTGCTATCTTCACCTCCATATTGGCTACGGGTCGTCCTCCCGACTGGGCTACGAAGTTCTTGGGGTGGGAACCTCCAATGAGCGGTCCGCACTCGGTCATGCCATAGCCGACGGATATGGGGAAGTGTATGTCGATAAGGCACTTCTCTACGATAGGATTGATGGCTGCTCCACCACAGAGGAAGTAACGTATGTTGCCGCCAAACGCCTTCTTGAGGGCATTCTTGACTTTGCGTCGTATGATGTCTCCGAGAAGGGGTGTGCGCCAACAGAACTTGATGGCGGGTTTGGATATAAGCGGGTTGATATTCTTCTTGTGAATCTTCTCGATGACCAGCGGGACGGTAACGACCATATAGGGCTGCACATCCTGCAGGGCTTTGAGGAGGACACTCGGGGTAGGGCTCTTGGTGAGGAAATAGATATGCGTGCCTGCGCATAAGGGATAAAGGAACTCGCATATTTGTCCGAACATGTGTGCGAGCGGGAGCATGGAGACTAAGCGTTGGTTGGGCTCAACAGGCAGCAGGGTGAGTCCGATTTCTACGTTGTTGCTGAGTGAGCGTCCGCTGAGCATGACGCCTTTGGGCGAGCCGGTACTGCCGGAGGTGTAGTTGAGCAGTGCCAAGGCATCGGGGTCGGCGGTGAAGTGAATGTCTTCGGGTCGGACGGAGGTGGGGCAGGCAGCGTCCCACGCTTTGCGCGAGATGTCGGCAAGGGTGTCTGCGTGGCGCAGAATGGAGAAGTCCTCCATGGATATGATGGCATCGAGTTGTGCGAGGGGCTCGTGTTGGAGTTCGCGCCAGACATAGGGTCCGACGAAGAGCATGCGCGCATCGGAATGGGTGAGGAGTTTGCTGATGTCCGCCGCCTTGAAGTCCTGCAAGATACTGACTACGACACCCTCGTAGGTGGCAATGGCGAGGTATGCGATGACCCAGTTGGAACAGTTGCGGGAGGCAATGGCAATCTTGTCGCCTTTGCGTATTCCGAGCAGCCGGAAAAGGGCATGCAGACGGAGTATGGCTTGCGCCATCCCGCCCCAAGTATATTCGCGGTTCTCGCCATAGTCGGTGAGAGCGGGTTGGTTCCATTGCTGATGTATCACACTGTTTAGATAGTGAAAATAATGATGGTTCATTTCTGTTTCTGAAGTTGTTGGTTGTTCGTCTGCCCAATCTTTCCCCATTGCGGGCACAAAGATAACACTTTTTTCTCGAATAACCGCCCATACATCGAAAAAAGGCATCTTTTGTCCCGCTATTTGTGAAAGTCCCTATATGGTGCTTCCAAAATGCAACTTTATAGTGCATCTACCGTTTGTTGGCACGTTCTTTGTACAGAGGTTCTGCGGAAGAGTTGTAGGGGGGAATGATTTGTGTAATTAATGTTTGATAGATTATGCGTTTAATTAAGAATCCCTGGCAGGGAATTGAGGGCTACGACTGCTTCGGCTGCTGCCCCGACAACCCGATAGGTCTGCACATGCACTTCTATGAGGAGGGCAACGACGTGGTGTCCCTGTGGCACCCGAGCGAGAACTATCAGTCGTGGAAAAACACCCTGCATGGTGGTATTCAGGCTGTTCTGCTGGACGAGATATGCGGCTGGGTGGTCTTCCACAAGTTGCAATTATCGGGCGTAACCGCCAAGATGGAAACCCGCTACCGCCATCCCGTCTCCACCCTGCAACCCTACATCGAGATGCGTGCGCGGCTGAAAGAGCAGCACCACAACATCGCCATCGTGGCAGGCGAGATACGCAGCAGTGAGGGCGAACTATTGGTGGAATGTACCTGCACGTACTTCACCTTCAAGCCCGAAAACAGCCCGTCGGAAGTGCCATTCTGCCCGACGGAACTAGTTGGAGACGAAGTCACGAAAACAGAGATACTCCAATCCCTTTATTAAATTTACATCAGAGACCCGCGATAGACTCGCGATAGACCCGCGAAAATATCCGTGCTTTAGAAAGAAGGTTAAAAGTTAAAAATGTGATTTTTTACTTGCAAGAAAATAGTGCGTATGACGGGACTTGTAACCTTTCCTACTCTTTCATATACATCTCTCTGAGAATATAAAAATCCGGTTCTTCGGCAAGGATTTGGCGGCACTTGACGATGGCAGCCTCACGGCTTTGCGTCTTGTCAATGCACTGAACCAGAGTGAGTTGCACGGCGCGCACGTTCCACAGCCATGGCGATACGCCTTGTGCGCGATAGAGGCTGTCGGCTTTCTCGTAGTGTTTGAGGGCTTCATGTTTGCTGCCCATCGGACCATAAAACTCCACATTGCCTTTCATGGTTTGGGCGAGCGGGTTAGCGGGGTCGGCAGACAGAGCGCGGTTCACCTCCGAGTAGATTTGTTTCCCGTACTTGCCAAACAACCAATGGTTTAGCGATAACTCGTAACTGCTTGCCCCTGCCTTGTATGCCAAGTAGGTGGCTTGGGGCAGTTGGGGGCGGAGCGTCTCGAGGTTTGCCTCGTAGTCGTCCAAGAGTTGGCGGGCGTTGTCGTGGTTGATGCTGATGGCATACGCCACATAGCCGTATTGGTAGTTGAGGTAGCGCAGTTGCTCGTCAAGAGGGGCTTGGGCGAAGTCGGTATCGGCAAGGTATGCCTCCCAGATATGCATATCGCGATGGAGGTAGGCACGATACAATTGTTGGTCCGAGTATTGCGCGAGGCAGATACTCGAACCAAACAATAACAGGTTGATAATCAACAATCCGGCGCGGCTCATTCCTTGTGCTCAAGCATGAGCGTGCGGGTAGGTTGGTCGCATACTTCGGACGGACCGTAGTACTGGATAGGACCCGGGTAGATGTAACTGAGGTTGGGGTCAGCCCACTCGGCACGGTGTGCGGCAAAGTACTTGAACGGCTTGCCGTTGAGGTCCACGAGAGCCTTTTGGATAACAGGCTTCATCTTGCCGTTGCGGCGTTCCATGTTCATCATCATGGTGATAGGCACACCGCCTGCCACCCACTCGGCAGCAGGTTTCGTCAAGTTGCGGACGATGGACATATAGCCCGTCTTGCCGGCAGCGATGAGGTGCGCAGCCGTCACGCCGAGGCTGTAGCAGTAGTCGGCATCAAAGTTGCTTGGGATAGCGCAACGACCCTCGTAGCCGAAGAAGTGGTTGAGGGCGGAGAACTTGCCTTTGTACACGCCAGCGGCTTTGAGTTGTGCAAGGCGTTTGCCTACCATCTCGATGAGCAGTTTCTCCGTCTCGATTTGGCTGACGAGCACGTTGCCGTGAGGGTCGCGGTCGAGGGTCAACTGACGCGCGATACCTTTCGGCAGCGAGCGGTAGAGTTCGCACGACGCTGGCGACAGCATGGACTTGACGTACTCACGCTTGGCATCATCGCCTTCGAGAGAAGCGAAGTCTTCGTTCTGTGCGAGCATGTCATTGAGTTCCTGA